>Ga0181467_100981_pt1 | contig 13322 bp, 9 predicted proteins | sample InSIn5gowninarea_2_FD_119079 | JGI IMG/M metagenome (GOLD analysis project Ga0181467, IMG submission 119079) | Clean room microbial communities from NASA Spacecraft Assembly Facility at Jet Propulsion Laboratory, Pasadena, California, USA -... ... | reverse complement strand
GGAGCCGGCAGTGTGGGAATTCACCTTATAGCTTATGGCGGTCGAGACGATAAACTCTTCAGTGGAGCCATTTGTGAATCAGGCAATTCAATCCTCCTTGGCACCGAAAATTACAACGTCAGTAATGGACAGGCCATCTACAACAATATCTCTTCGGCAGCAGGATGTGCTGGATCAGCAGATACGTTGGCTTGCCTCAGATCAGCACCCTTCGACAAGTTGAATGCTGCTGTCAATGCGACACCCGGTTATGCTTTCGACCCGTACGAAGATGGTGGTTTGATTCAAGGCTCGCAATACGATCAGCTCAACCAAGGCAGATTCATCAAAGTTCCGCTCCTGAGTGGCGCAAACACTGACGAGGGCTCAGCTTTTGGACCTCGAGGAATCGACAACGACACAGCATTCGCCAAATATCTTGCAGGCACTGGCGGCAGCAAACCACTGAATCAAAGCACTGTCTCGATACTCGAAGCGGTCTACCCAAACCTGCCAGCAGCATCGGATGTCCTCTATAATGTGCCTCTCGACTATCAATTCAATAGTACATATGGCCATCAGTATCGCCGTGCCGTTGCATTCGGAGGAGACTTTGCCTTCCATGCAGCACGAAGATTGCAATGTCAGTCATGGTCAAAACAAAATGTGTCAGCGTACTGCTATCGGTTCAACGTCGTCGCGTATCCACTGTCCAATCTGACCGGTGCTACTCATTTTCAGGAGGTCGCTTTTGTTTTCAATAATCTGCAGGGTCTAGGCTATGCTGTCAATCCATTCTTGGGCCAGCCACAAACATACACCAACTTGAGTCAGCTAATGAGCAGAATGTGGGCGAGTTTCATGCACGATCGCAATCCAAATGGACATGGGTTGACGGGTTATGAACAATGGCCATCTTACGATACTGTTAGTGGAGGAGGCGTTGGATATGATTACTTCTTCGATGCCAACACTACTAGTCATCCTGAAAAGGATGTGTGGAGAGCAGAAGGCATTGCTTATCTGAACAGTCTTTGGAAGGATGCGTATGGTCGATAAGTCGCAGTCGGCTGTACGTTCGATGCAAGGCGAGGAAGTCTCTGAATGTTTCGTAAGAAATCGTGACGATGTAGAACCGTATTGTGGACACTTTTTTACGCACTCCCACTGTAGTGATTGTGAAAATACCTGCACTTTCTGGTCGTGTCAGCACATAGCTCTTATCACTTTAATTGTAAGCTAAATTTCTGCCTTCAGTTTGCAAATAAAGCTTGCTGCTCAAATATATGTCTTGCATCTGTAACCACGTAATTGACGCTAAAGTCCTCCTCGTCAGTAATCCGACAAACGGCATGGACGACAATAACAGAGTATTGAATGACTTGCCTAACTCTAGAGCACCCGATATAAGTTATATTCCAGTCAATCAAGATATTTTCACCAAACTCGATCTTGAGGAGCGTAAAGCGATGGTCAGATTCTGTCTTGAGGTAAGATTAGTGATACCCTGAACCTATCATCTGTTGATCGTGTGTAGGAAAGTCATGACTTTCGAGCCGAAGTCCTTCAAGACCTTTGTGAGACGAACTGGGAACCCAGCGGTGGGACAACTACGAAGAATGATGGGGAATCGATGACAGATAGCCATGGGCAGAAAGCTGGAAGCAAAGGCGAAGAGACACCGACGAACCTGAGAACAACGGCTGCGGATAGAACAGGATCTCCCGTACGATGTGATGGCTGTCGACGACGGAAGAAGAAATGCAAGCACATGTGACTTGTTGGGTCACGGCATTCAAAAGCTGCTCGGCCAGCTCCAAGAACAATATGGCAAAAGGACTGAATCATTCGAGGCTTTCCAATTTTTATGGGACTGAATCCGTTAAGCTGGTACCGAAAGGTACGCGAAGTTTGTCAGCGCGTCGATGTAATGCGTCAAGATTGTAACATGTTCGAGTTTTCAGACCCCTTTTAAAAACCTTGATGCTCGCGTTAATGTCGCCTATAAATTGAGACCCAGCCGACGGCAGTATACGTGACGATGAGCTGGATGCACAATATCCGATGAAATTAATCGTAGCAGGACACAACACGATTTGAGCAAAAGAACCCGTGGACTTGAAGTTGAGGATGTTACAAGCAAAGGATAGGCAGAAGTAGCCGCTATCCTTAGACGATTAGGGCGAGCGATAATGCTTAAAGTGTGCTTACAGCGCCATACTAACCTTTGAACGTGGTCTCCAATTCAAATTGGCAGCGGCTATTTTCAGGCAAACCCACGTAGTGGTCAATCGAAGTGAATGTTGTTGAGATTGCTGCTTTTGCTTCATCTCAAGCAATACTTGCACATGTCTTTATCGTAGTCTATACACTGACTCGACGACACCGTGTGCTTCGAAAAAGGGCATCTTCAGGTCGAACAATATATGTCTAGACGGACCTCAACTCGAGGTCTGGGAAATCGGACAAACCGAGTCTTGTGGTCGAGGTAGTATGATTGCTACATGCTATATGATAAAATAGGGCAGGCGACTTTTCTAGACTTTCTGGCGAATTACGTACCCAGAAGTCAAATAGCTGATCAGACGAGCCCGATGACACCTCAAATTGCTATTCACATAAAAGAAGACAAGATGTGCATCAAGGTGCTCCTCTCTTCCGCCGCCTATCGGCGGTCGTCCACCACCGCCAAGCGGGAAGAATCGAGGCCAGCTTCTTCGTTTGGACGTCCTCAATCGCATGAAGAGGCAGATTTGGACCGACTTCGATGCGATACACGACGGATGCATGGATGTTGGTGCTATATTGAATGCTCTTAGGGGTAAGACGAAGCCAATTTGAAGCTAGAGGTAAGGCCAAGGTGAGATGAGAGTGCCTTGACAGTTATTGAGAACAACTGCAAACGTAAAGCGAACAGTCCTTAAAGTGAAAGAATTTTGATAAATCACGATGATGGCACAGAGGATAATAACATGTCCACATTTTCGCGTTTCCACTTCCACTCTTCACTAGCGATTCAACAGGTTTACGAACGACAGATTGCACTTACAAAGTCCTCTGCAGTTTTGTTGCTCCTTCCTGCCACGATATCCAACATGACACAGTCTATTGGATCAAAGCGAACAGCTGATGAGGCAGATATGGATGCAGAAGCTGCTGATACACGTTGTAAGTACCTGTGGTGTAGCCAGTGAGCACTACTGACTGATGTAGCACCACTACAGCGCCAACTCGAGACCTGGCTTGGAGGCTTTCCAATTGCAGATCAGCACAAGATTGCGCTCATGCTGCTTGATGTAATTTGGAACGGAAGACAACAGAGAGCATGTTCAGCTAATATTATCAGGGTACTGTTCGCCTTCCAATAGTTCCAGATGCCATGCAGCATAAGCAGAATGATACCTCTGTTAAGTCACCTCGCTCCGCAACGCCAAATACTGTCACCAAAACATTAGCAGCTGCACGAAGCTCGGTAGCCACTACAGTTATCCCTACCACAGAACGTTCGGAATCGGACGATGTGGTTTTCGTTTCATCGCCTAGAACGAGAGAACAGATGGAGGCACGATTCGATGAGATCTGGAACGGTGGCAGAGCTAGAGCGAACGCGAGAGCGGTTCAGTCATCGCTTAGAAAGCAAGAAGCACAGGTCAATGAAACTGTAGCACGTCCAGGCTGATGAAACGGATGATTCTGCAAAACTAATGGCCGGTCCTGCAAAAGTGTCGAATATGCAAGAAAACTTTACCAATAGATGGGACTCGAAATAGCAGATGAGGATTGAGCGCAGAAACACTTCTTGTGCTAAGTAGGAAAAGCAAGGGTCATGGATTGACATGACACGTTGTGCAGCTTGTGGTCATGCAGTCCGTAAACTATCTCAGTTTCGAGAGTATCTGGATAAAAGTGATTAGTTGCATTGAGCATTATCCATGGTCCAAGAGCATACTGCACAGAGACCACAGTCGTGGGTCAGTGGATAAGCAGCTGTGTACGAAGCGAAAATTTTGAACGGAGACAGTCCAACGTAATGACGATTAGTCTGGACAGGCGTTGATATGGGGAGCTTCGGATTCTCAGGGAACGCGAAAACGTGTGGTCAATCTTGCGCTCACTCATTCTATCTAAGCAGTACTTCCTAAGAATGCTTACCAAAGCTATATCACCTTGTGCATCTTCCCAGACTCCTCGCATTGCTGCATCAACTGCCGAAGACAATCAGTGCTCGAATCATTGGTATCGTACATGAGTAAAGCCAACGACTTCCCGGTCGCCCAGTCCAAATATGCACCTTACGACACCTGGGCGACAATGTCGTTGGCTTTGCTCAAGCTTGAAATCATTGTCACGCAGTCGGCCCTGCGTTTTACTGTGTACTCGCTCTCCTTCAGTAAGTCATCAAGCTCACTAGCTCTGTACAGTTGTTCCAGCAACTGCCTCTGCATATCGTCCTTGGTCATTTGAACAAGCTTCAACATAATAGCCTTGGGCACCATATCGATCATCGTCCGCCGCACGATATTGAAGTAACTGTTAATAAGCAATTTGATCACCTCGACTTCCTGGTTTTCTCGTTCCGACAGTGTCCCAGAAGCTTTTAGTGTTGCGGGAGGAGGCTCCATGGCAGCCATCTTCTTCTTGTTTTTGCTCGCAAAGAACGATCCAAAGAATCCAGAATTTCCTACATCTGTGCCATCGGTAGGTAGACTAGGCGACCCAGCACGTGGTGGCATGGCGGGTGGAAGCGGTTTCCCCGTTTTCGGGTCAACTTGTGTTGGTTTAGCTGCGTTATGTCTGTCGTTGACGATGGCCATTGCACGATGACCGTTGAGGAAATCTGGGTGACCAGTGTTGATATAGTTTGCTTCCATATTGACCAGATCCCTAACGAGAAGATTTGTCGGATCCATTGCTTTGCGGAAGAACGATATTACGACCGCGTGGAATTTCTCCTTAAGCTGTGGATACCTTCTGAAAAATGGTTTCGTAAGAAGTTGTGTAAGGATTCGGACTAATTCGTCAAAGACCAGTGAAACACATTTCAGTGACGGGTCTTCTAGGCGCTTGATCTGTTGTTTGACGATGAGCTCGAAGGCTTGTGTGCCGACAAAAAGGGCTGGTGAGGAGCCAGATGAGTTGTAGAGTATTGTTCTGATATCAATGTCCTTGACTTGCTCGAAGGGGTCAATAGCCTTTATGCCGTTCGAGTAAAGTTCGTGGAAGACAAAGGATATTCTTGCGCCGCCGGAGAGTTCGTTGCTCGAAAGTTCTGCACTTTGCCCATCGAGAACGGTTCTGTATTCATTCGAAAACTCTGTAATGATGTTGAGGACGATGTTCGCGCTATTACCAAGAATATCGCCCTCGCCTAGTTGTTGGAGTTCTGCTTGGTATTTCTGCAGTGATGTGCTGATTCGTGTTTTAATGTCGGGTAATGTCTGCTTAATGTGCATCATCAATATCAAGTTGAGCTTCCGTGCCAAATATGGTGTACCGCAATATGAAGCTTTGTTGCGATATGCAGGGTGATTCTCAAAGAACTCTCTTTCTGCTTGTAATGCCAAATCGATTCTCTTCTTGTTCTCAATATCCCGTTGACCTCTGTTGACTACAGGTACGTATCCTAGTCGCAAGGGAATAATACGCCCGGCGAGGATATCCACAACATCCGTACCTTGATCCATCAAATCGATCTTCGTGAGCACACCAATCGTCCTCTGACCTTCTGGATCGACTTCTCTAGCCAGCTTGAGACCATCCGAGTTTGCCAAATCCACGTTCGCTGCTGTGACTGCCAGTATAATCGCATTCGGCTTCTGAATCTGCTTCAACACCATCTCTTTGATCTGACGCTCGATATCGCGCGGCTGGTCTCCGACAGGCACTTTCGTCAGACCTGGCAGATCGACCAGTGTAAGGGTGAGGACATTAGGTGAGTATATTCGCAAGTTGATCGGCGCTGGCGAAATGCCCACATTGCGACCGGCCTTCGCTTCGGTCTCCTTCACAATTTCGTCCCTTATCTTGTCGAAATTGTAATACTTCTGTCCTGGTATATGCAGGAACTCTCCCCACTCGTTCACATTCGCTTGCACGTCGCCTTGCAGATCCTTCTCGTCTACGCCATTAGTCTGTAGTTTTGCAGGGGCTGGTCTGTTGATAAGTTGCAGTACGAGCGGCCGTCTGGTCACGATACCAGAGCCACGAGGTAGGAAATCTCGTCCGACTATGTTCTCGAGTACGGAAGATTTCCCACTAGATTGCGATCCAACAACCACAATCTGTGGTAAATCTATGGGGTTTTGTACCTGGTGCTGTTAGTTGGGCGTCATGCTTATCTGGCTTATGCGAACGTACTCCTACTGTCGCAAACACATCTTGTAGCTTGTTGACCAGCGAAATCAGCTGAGGATCGTTGACGTTGACCCTGACATTGTCAGTAAAGTTATACTCTGTCTTTCCTGGCAACACGTACGAGTGGCCCGCTGGCGGTGCCGCCATTGTCTGCAAGGTGGTTGGATGGCACTCAGAGAATTGGTTGTGGCAGAGTCAAAGACAAATTCGTGGTATATCAGTTTTGGGGAAGGACGTGTTCTTGGTATATGGTAGGTCGTGTTCGTTGAGGCTGGGTATAAGAATGTTTACCAAATGATGCAGGAGCGCAGCATGAGCACAGGGTGGACCTGAGGCTGGTGACGATGATTCCTGCCTGAGGACTGTTACGCCTTGTTCTCGGAATGTCTTGGCAAGGAGTATTGCTCGAACTGCGAGATAGGGACAACCGGGCTATAAGAACACTATTATACAATTTCGAAATAACGACCTTACAGCTGCTATGGATACTAGCAAGAAGATAACGTCGTTTCTGTAGAGGACCATCTAATTGACCATGTTCCGTCCCACCAAAGAATCCTGCCGCCTGTTCTAGCTTGCGTGTCACGCTCCCACCGCCACGTGGCGCACTATAGTTCAAGGCAAACATATTTTTGGAAGAGTGATGAATAGCGTTTGTTCTTACTAACGAGCTGATATCCTATGCTACCGTGACCTGGCTGTGATATCTACACTTCTTAAATGCTGCCTTTAACCTTCCGTTCCTGCCGCAAAAGTAGGTCGTACTTATGTATCCAAGTCTATGCTTCCTCAAGCCTCAAACGCCTCTCCTAAATGTGGGTCTAAAGATTGCTTGTTGATCTGATCGCACTCGTCCTCCCGAGATCTGGATGCCGTATACGTGGATCAAAGACCATGCTATTGGAATCATCCGATACCGAATTTGTCCATATCCTCACTTTACGGTCGTCACCACCGGATGCAAACATACCGGAGTCTCTGGGATTCCAGGAGACGCTCGTCACGCATAGGTCACTCTTCGAGCCCTTGCCGTGTCCCCTGAGAGTCTCTATTAATGCTGAATTCTCCTTGTGCCAGATGTAGATCGCGCCATCTGTAGAAGTCAGCATGAGTAAGCATAAAACGTCGAAAGTGCTTACCTTTGCTGCCACTGAGTACAAAGTTTTCAGCCGCACCACCAAAGCAGTTGCGGATGATGTTTCGCCCTTGACTTAACCCTTTGAACTTGCGTACAGGATACCTTTCCATGATGTCGATCATCTGGACTTCGCCTTCAGCGATGTTGACCAAAACCGTCTGGCTGTCTCTGCTTGGAGTGATACATGTGATTTTTGATGAGAGCTTCATTCTGAAATCTTCTCGATACGTCTCCATATCATAGACTACAAGTAATGAATCCATGTCGTTGCATACTAGAATTGTTAGCAAAATCCATAGCTCAGGTCCACCCAACTCACATAATTTTTGACCATCAGGAGTAATTGCGACATCCGCAACACGGAATTCACCACTCCAAGTATGTATGGGTTTCGTAGCATCAGACGCGTTTAATGACCATAAGCACAGTTTCGTGTCTCTGTCGTGGCAGCATGTTACCAAAGACATCGAATCTGGGAGCCATGCTCCAGAGGTGATAGGCCTTCGCTCGGCATTATTGTGCTCGACAGTCATGATCAGCTTGCCAGTTATAGCATCCCAGATCCGCGCTCGTGGCTCTTCAGCAGCCGTCAAGATCTTCTTACTATCTGGACTCCAGGCGACATAGGTGATCGCCGCATCGTGCTGTTGCAGCTTTTGTACTACTCGGAAATTGACGGCGTCGTATATTATACATAGACGGTCTTCTCCTGCAGTAGCTAGCCATTTACCATCTGGTGAAAACGCCACACAGTACACTTCGCCTGCATGCTCCTCCAAAATCATCCAAGTCTTAGTCGGGAAGTCTTCCTGGTTACACATATGATCGGAATATAGCGATGGAGGTATAGAGGTGTTGTGATATAGGCACTGGTTTATCTGTGCGGCTTTGACCTGGTCAAGTAATTCAGCTAACCTGTGATCCCTTATCATCACAGACGGAGCAATCGATTTAGTTAAGTCTTCTAGCAGAAGTGATCTGGCTTCTTCTGGATCTTCAGGCCAACGCAGCTGATTCTGGAGTTCCTGTTGATTGCACATCAACAATGCCGACAAAGAGTGAAGTGCATAAGTATCAAAATGTAGAGGTGTTAGTTCTTCGCGCAAGACTTTCAGCGCTGACAACAGTTCTCTCCGCACAAGAAGCTCCAGAAACTTCTGTTGCCGAATTGAAAAGAGCATTTGCCGTTTATTGGCAGATTCTGCTAGCACAAGACCCCGACCTGCACTTCCTGATACGCCACCTCCCTCAGTGTGTTGTGACCCGTATAATATGCGTTCAGCTTCCGACCACCGCCCAGCTAGAATAGCGGACCTGAAGTCTGCTACTTCCGGACATTCCAGCTCATAGCCACTTTCAGATGTCAGAGTATTTGCAGCATGATCATAGCCCATGTCTTTGAGACCTTGAATCAATATTCGTGTCAGCTCTTCTCGATTATGACCACGATACGATGGACTACGTGGACCACGCCTTTTGGGTGTGCCATTTTTCTGACTCTGACTCGACCCGTTCAACGATGATTGAGAACCATTGTGCGCATAGTTGGCCTTTCTTGGTCCAGCATGACCATTAGAGTGTCCGTTAGAAACCTGGTTCCTAGCAGTCTCTTCTGGTCGCATACTGTGGTTGGAGAGACGCCTTCTCTTAATCTGACGGCGGTGCCGAGCAGCTGTGCTCGATTCGCCTTGGTCACTGTCTTCCCCGCTTGTGGTATTAGACACTCTTCTTCGCCTACGAGCACTATTCAGAGGATATGCCACGTGAATGTCGTGATTAGACGATACTGCTTGATTGTTCGTTGATGGTGGTGGGGAAGGAGATGCTGTGCTGAGGGATGTTTGGGTCGTCGAGATGGGTGGGCCGGCGGGGATGTGCAGGTCAGAGGTTATGGTATCTTGAGATGCCAGTGCTTAAAAGGCGGCAAAGCCGCCAGCAACCGTGAGGTTCAATTTGAGGTCGAACGGCACACACGCAACGCCGAGTAAAGCGTTGGAGAAGCTGTTGGTCGAGCGCCTTCTGCTTGTACAGGCGAAGGTATCTGACACCAACCGGGCTGCTGATGAACTTGCAATTGTCTGGAAAGAACGATTCAGCTCGTGAATGTCGAGGACCCGCTGCTCTTGATTAATGCAAATGTAAGGGCCTGATCGTGGCTGATAATGCTGTATTTTCTGGTTGCTATCGAGCTGATGGTTCGTCTGCTAAGTGATATTCAATTGTAAGGCAGTGGGATGTCGTTGGATGTCGAGATAGTTGCATATGATCAAGGTAAGACGTCCACATACGTGCACCTCAATGGCTGGCGGAAGGCGTGACCTGTGATGTGCTGCTCTTGCTCCAATTCCGAACCTCGTGTACATCATCGGCACCATCCCAGTGCTGTTAGCGTGCCTGAGCAGCCCACCCTAGGCGTACCTTTTAGGCTATCCTTATCTCTGTCCTCACCACGATCGTTCACCTTCACTAGATACTCTTCTACAAAGGAAGAAGACGGTATAAGATGTGAATTTCCAGAACAGTTTCTGCACTTGGCTGTTCAAGCACATGGACTGTGGCTGGCCGGCTACAGTGATACTGTTTGACAAGGAAGTCACCCATTTCTCGGGGGTAAACGCGTGCTTAGGCAATGTCTTGTGATACATCCATCTGAAACGCTTAACGCCTAAAGCTACTACGCAAGAGAATCAGATTGACCATTCACTGGTTGCTTGCGTTTTGGACAACTGGCAAGTCCACCTATATCCGGCCTACAGGATCGATGGAATGGAAGTCTATTTCTAGGACAGTGCACATCGATGGTCAAAGTGGTGCTCGTTGGGAGCACGACAGCCTACCACGATCTTATCTCCATTGATGAGTCCAGCTAAACCAGCAGGATCAATATGCAGCGGAAGTCACGATGAAAAGAACTGATGGTTGTCAACGACAGTTTCTTTGCTGGCGCTTCAAGGGCTCCTTACCGCCCTCCAATCAGGGTCAACCACACTAGCCTTAGCGTAGGTCCACTATAGAAAATACTTCTACTATAGAAAATATAACTATAATAGGTCTACGATTTAGCAGAGGTTCTATATTATATAATATAGTTAAGTATATATCTTTACTTACGTTATATAATAGTATTATACTATATTAAATCTATATACTAGGAAAATCTATTTAAGCTTCGGGTAGTATTATATTTTTTAATATAGGTTACTAAATTAAAGTCTTTATACTACTATAGAGTATATATTATTATACTTAACGATAAATAAGATCTTTTAATTAGCGCTATCTTTAATTTATAATTATATTATTAGATTAATCTCTTTAGAATTTTACTCTTTAATCTAAATATATATTAAAGATATCTTAAATACCGATACTAGCTTAAGAGAGAAATAGTATATAATATTAAGTTAAGAAAGGAGCTATTTAATAGTAAAAGATAAAAGTTTAATAAAATTAAGCTATAATTAAACGAAAAACGAGCTTTAGTTTAATAAATAAGTAATAGAATATCACGCAAGTTCCCAGGCCTAGGGTAAGTAGGTCTGATCACAGGCAGTGGGGGGTATGTTGGCTGGTTAGTAACAAGAAGTGTGAACACGACAGGAAGGTACTTGGAAGGTACCAGTGGAATTGGTGAGGGAGATTGATTACGGAGAATCTATCTAAGTAACTAGAGAGTGTGCTGGGATCTATATACTCAGGAGTTGTGATAGTTTGATCAGTGTTGCTCACCTTGATCAGTGTGCTCAGTGGAAACACCCACTGATCACAACTGAGCAGGCTGATCATACTGAGCACGGTGACCTTTATAGTTTAGCCTCGCTAAACCTTCCGTGTCGTGCATCATAGTCTGGACCAATCCTGCCCTGGTTTGGTCCATGGTCGTCATGTTTCAGACCAGTCCTGTTCTGGTGCAACCCAGGCTGGTTCGGGTTTGGACCACTTGTGACGTGGCCCTGTCTTGTGCACGGCCGTAGCTTGGCCGCATGATAAGTCGTGACACTATCCCCTCTCTAGGTGCTTGCTTCCACGCAAGTACAAGTAGAGGTGAGTGTCCTGTTTTTGCGCATGTCGTCTTTCCCTTTCTTTCCCATGGCTGACCATGCCTCAGAAACGTCGAGCTGAAAACGAACTTCCTCGCCCGAACAAACAGCAGCAGCCCAAGGAGAGTTCTACCGTTCGTCGCAGAAACCTAGGAAACTTCATTCAGGTGTTTGGTGATACGATGCCGAAGGCATGTTCCAATTGTCGTCGTCTTGGTTTGGAGTGCAAGGTGCACGTAAAATCTGGTGTGTGTGGGAAATGTCATCTGTCAGGAAGTGGGACAACATGTGATGTGAGAGTGACGCAAGAAGAGTGGTCTCGGTTGGTCGCGGAGCGCGCAAGATTGTTGAATGAAATGAAAGTGGCTTTGCAAGCTCAAAAGGATGCTGAGCGTGCCCGTGAAGAAGCCGAAAAGGCTCGTGTGGCATCGGAGAAGTCTCGCAATGATGCCATTGCTCTTGAATCCGTCCTTCGCGAAGAGTTGCGTAAGGTCGAGATGGAAGCGGAAGATGCGATCGCTGTCGAGGAGGCGCAGATACAAGCTCTGGAGCGTCACGAGGCGGAGCAGGCAAGGTTGGTTGAGCAGGAAGCTCAAAGGTCTTCGAATTTGGCGTTGGCTCCTTACACCTGGAGTATTGAAGGTGGCGTGACGGATGATTTCTGGGAGCCGTCTGAGAGTACTCCGTGGGTGTTGACTTAATGGGATTTTTTCTTTGGTAGTGTCATCCACTCCGGGTGGTCTTTGTATAGGTCATCAAGAGTATCTTGACTCAAGTGTTTCTCGGGTTCCCAGGTGTTTTCTGATTCGTCGTATCCTGTCCACTTGACCAGGTACTTTCGTTTTCCCTTTTCCCATTTGACTTGGCGGACTGCCTCGAGCTCATAGGTATCTTCAGTTGATTTGTCCAGTGGTTGTGACGTCTCGAGCGGTGTGTCCGTGTGGGCGGGTTCTAGGAGTGCAACATGAAATACCGGATGTATCCTCATGTCCTTTGGGAGTTTCAGTCGGTAGGTGACTGGTCCGAGTTTCTTTTCGATCTTGAACGGTCCGAGTTTCTTGAAGTCCAGTTTGTCACTGGGTCGTTTTGTCTTGATGTTTTTTCGAGCTAGGTAAACGGGGTCCCCCTCTGAAAGGTTCGGTCCCTCGATCCTATGTCGGTTTGCAAAACGAGCCATTCTCTGGGCTATAAATTCAAGTTCGGTCTTGAGGTGTTCGTGGAGTTCCTTCATTTGTTCAGAAGTCAGTCGGGCAAGGTGATTGGAACTGTCCGATTTCAAGGCATTTCTGGAAAACGTCGGGTGAAACCCGTAGTTGGCATAGAAAGGCGAGACGCCGGTGACTGCGGTGTTGTTGTTAAAGCAGAATTGGGCCAAAGGTAGCAGTGAAACCCAATTGTTTTGTCGGTGATTGATATAGCATCGCAGGTATTGCTCAAGTGTCTGGTTCGTCCTTTCTGTCTGTCCATCCGTTTCAGGGTGAAACGATGTCGAGAATTTGTGCTTGGTGCCAAGTTGTTTGGTGAGTTCTCTCCAGAATCGAGAGTTAAACGAAGTGCCACGATCGGAGATGATCGTTTCCGGCATGCCATGGTTGGCGAACACCGTCCTTAAGAAGGTGAAGGCCAGCATTGGTGCGTTTGCTGCCTCGAGGTATGGTACGAAGTAGGAATACTTCGTCATTCGGTCGCAGATCACGAAGATGCTGTCGTAAGCTGTACCCGTGAGGGGATCTTCGGATTTGGGGAGCTTCACAATAAAGTCCCAAGTGATCGTTTGCCAAGTCAAATGGGAAAAGGGAAAACGAAAGTAC
>Ga0181467_100980_pt1 | contig 13332 bp, 9 predicted proteins | sample InSIn5gowninarea_2_FD_119079 | JGI IMG/M metagenome (GOLD analysis project Ga0181467, IMG submission 119079) | Clean room microbial communities from NASA Spacecraft Assembly Facility at Jet Propulsion Laboratory, Pasadena, California, USA -... ... | reverse complement strand
AAAACAACTATTTGCTTTGCGTACTCAACAAAGTTTTGCTCGCGTCTGTCAAGGCACAGAGACATGATAAAGTCCAACACGAGCTGTACATTGCCAGCATGTGGTCCTGTTGCCAGAGCTTGCCACAAAGCTTGGACCTCGTTGTGTAAAGCGCTGCTCGACTTGATGGTGATCTCAAAGAGATTCGCTAGGAGGACGTACGACTGAGCTGTCGGTCCACCATTGGGGTCAACCTTTAGTTCGATGATTTGTATCCAGGGTAGAATGGCGGCAACCATATTGCGCTGTGCGCTTGGCTGAAGATCCTTGAAGTAGGCAGTAAACTCCGAGAAAATAATGAAGGCTAGTTCCGAATGCTTCGCTGACAGGCGCTTGGAAATTTCGAATTGTGCAAGCTTGTACACTGCCTTAGTCTTGTCAGATATACTGATGTCGTAGTCCTGAATTTTGGAATTGCGCTGCTGTCGCTCTTCGAGTGCACGCAAGATATGAGCTGACTTTGATCGGATGCCACTAAGCTCACTGCCTAGGGTGTACAGACCAATACCTAGCAGCTTCCAAAAGGGTAATGGGTAGTCTGGATACTCCAATAGAACTTGAGTAACAACCTCGAAGTAGCTTTCTAAGACCTTGGGAACGTCCGCGAGGTAGCATTTCGCAATTGAGTGCTCGAGTAGATATGCGAACTCTTTGTTGTGGATTATCAGGTTCTTGAGGGCCCTTCGTCCTATGACATGCATACGATCGCTGCCTGTACTGAATATTGTGTCTATCCAAGAAAGCATTCGACGGATGTCAAATTGCAAATTAGCTTTGCTCTCAGTAGTAACACTGACTGGTCCACCACATAAAGCAGCCATTGCACTGAGTGCTGCTGTGCGAAGATTTCTCTTCTCGATCTCCATGGCAGCGGTGACAGTGCCTCTTTCGCCTAGCGTTTGCTGGTCGATCATTGACTGCCTCATGCTATCTTCTCTTTGACGTATCTGACTTTGATTGGGCGAGTAGCCGCACCAGTCTTCCATTAGGGCAAATGAAGACTTGCGTGATTCGAAGGTCATCCACCTCGAAGGATCCTTGGTGCGATTGATGCCTTCAAAAAGCTCTTGCATGAGACCACAGTAATGCCGCCGAAGCTTCTGGAATTCCCAATCCATCTGTACTTCTCCGTCCATCAAGAACAGCTTCAGATCCTTCGTGTAGACGACTAGGTTGTTCATAATCCAGTCGTCCTGACATGCGGCTGGTTCCTTTAGAAAGCGTGAAGTGAGCCTATATACACACGTAATCTCGGTTCGTAGCATGTCAGTCCTACGGTTTCGCCTGGGACTGCTGGCACTTCGTTGATGTATTCGGGCCCGTGCATCATCATTACAACGACTTACAGCGCCTTGAAGCTCTTCGAGGAGAGTCTTGTAGATATTGATGTTGATAGATCCCAAAGCCGTGACGACAGCATCTCGGATTGAAGCTGGACTAACAGAAAGCAAGGGTATGACATATTTAAACAAAGCTCTTGCCGAAGTGATCTTCTCCAAAGTTTGGCTGGGTTTCGAGCCTTTTCGATAGTGTTGACCTGATTGAGGTGGAGATTGTTGCCCGCCCTTGTCTGACAATGTGGTGCATGCAACGATGAGATAGAGCTTCCATTGTTCTATCAGCACTTCAGGAGGTGTGCTTGAAGTCCGAGTGAGTATGCGACCGCTGCCGACTTCGACTCGGTCATACGTCCCATACTGCGGTCCTCTGCTGCCTTCAGAGAGCACAACAATACTTTTGTACATCTGAAGAATCCTGTTGCAGATGAGCTCTCTCCCAAGCGTGACTGCAAATGGGCTTCTGTCGTAACTTATTCTGACAAGGTTTGGGAAGATCTTGAACCATAGAGTGGTATCATAGGATACTTCACTGCTGCAAAGCTCGATCAACGCATTTCGAGAATCGCTTTTCTGCATGCCTCTTTGAAATCTGCTGCGCTCAGCAACAGATAAGCTATCGTCATTGAATTCCATAATTTTGAGCGAATCACCCTCCAAAATGTGAATCAGCCGACAGGTGTCCTGACCAAGTGCTGTATCGAACTCGGTGATAAGGCGTAGTACAGTAATGGCGAATGAGCGCACTCTTCGGGATTGAGAACAGAGGAAGAAAAGTCCGTGAGACTCGACCTCATCAACGTGAGCCCAAACACTTGAAAGATCAAGTTTCACGCCTCGCTTGTCGGGGCTGCCATTAATCACAGCATCTGCTGCAGCCTCCTTGGTTTTCAGCTTGATCTCTTCAATCCAGATTTGCAACAACTCTACGTAGAGCCTCAGTGTACTTTCAATATGCCCTGGTCCTAGCATACCTCCGTCAGACATGGTCGAGTACCTATCATCGAAATTGAAGATGAAGCGAGCGAATCCGATCGTCACCTGTTGGGCGTGGGACTCTTTAGCAATGGCTTTTAGTGATCGAGCAGAGGACTCGGCGATATTGTACTGGACGTGGGCTGTCCCGGTGCAAAGCAAGTTGACCAAGGAATTGAAGGGTATATCCGCGGACAAACATCGCGGGAGTGCCTGTACAGCTACATGAAGAAGCTCGTAGAATCCTTGCTTCTGGTCTGACGGTCCTTGATGATCATCACGCCGTGCAAACGTGAAGGTTTCAGACATAGGCGTTTTCGGGGTAGGGCTATTGAACTTCTCATCCAAAACAGCTTGACCTCCGAATGCGTTGTCGCAAATGATAGTGATTTTGCCAAGTACTTCACAGAATTTTGCGTAGTATTCTCTAGCTGTGTCGGTCAAGGCATTAGTCAGTACAGGACGCGACAGTTGTTCTTCGTATGCTGGTGAATTAAGACTTGAGCTGTCAATAGAGTGAGGAGCTACCATAATCGGTGAAGTAGGCGTTCGATCAAATGGCAATAGTGATGCATATTGCTGAGGAAAGGGCGGGCGCCCTTCAGGCCCCTTTTCCAGATCCCCTAATATTGCAAGAAATGCTCTGATTCCAATGACCATTTTTTCGGGCTCCAATTGTTCGACTTTGAGCTCCTTCATAGATCTAATGAGATCAGCGTTGATAAGAGGGAAGACAATCGTGCGGAAGCAGAAGTCTTGGTGTTTGAATCCGATTACACGTATGACTTGTATTAGAGGTTCCGCAATCGCTGGATCGGTTGAAATGTAAGACTTCTTCCCTGGAGGAAAAACAATCTTGAACACATCTTCCAGCTTCTTCATGGTATTATTGAGGTTATCGGTGCATCGATATAAGTACGTCCAGAGCAATCTCGAGATGACTTGCAGACAAAGAGGTCGTGTTGAGCGATCTTTCATCTTTGGCTGTAATGAGAGGGCCAGCTGATGCCACTGACTCGAAAACGCCTCTACTGGAGATACGCACAATATTGTCGCCGTCAAAGGTAAAGCAACTGGCCAGTGACGAGGTTTGGACGACATGGACGTAAGTCGTGGAGCAATAGTGGCAAGGACTTCGTTCCATCTTGGCAGGTTAAGCTCGGCATTCGCCCTCCCAGCAATGGGCAACATAAGGATGTCAAGGGCCTGGCAATAAGCATATTTTAGTCTTTGACCGCGTGTCTTGGCAAAGAAGCGTCCAAGTGATAGCATGAACTCGCACGATGAATCCCACGCCTCCTTGGGGTTGATTTGTAGCCGTATATGCTTCATACCCCCTAGGACTAGCTCTGCTCTACCCTCTAGATCTCTGTTGGTAGGGTTCTTCAAGATGGTCATTTCCGTCTGTGTCTTCTCTAGATCGCCGACGAAGCGGTCTGTAACGCTGTCGAAGTTGATATCACTCATTACGCCAAGCAATTGGCTGAACAGGAACCAATTCGCCATCTTCAAGGGGGAATTGCTGAGGTGATCAACTTCCGCAATCTTGAGCTGCCCAAATATGATGACTTCTAGCTTCTCTTCCATCTCTGGCGTAATATGCGCCAAGGTGCTCTGACTTATGACTTCCATTAGTACACGGCATAGAATGTATATCGAGGCCGTGGAGCTGCGCTCAGCTTCAAGCACAAATTCTTGCCTTGATGCGAGAGAAGGCTGGCTATTCACTGAATCTACAGGTTCAGGTAGCGCGTGGACTGGCTCGGTATTCCTACGTAGCAACTGAGGAGGGAGGCCGTTCTTCAAAGGCTGCTGAAGTAAATTCCTCGCTTCGCTTGCATTATCACTCTTGTTTTTCCGCCAGAGCATCATCGAGTCGATCAAAGGTTTCGGCTTCTGGCTTGCAATGTGTCCTAGAGCAGCTATCAGCTGGTCGAATGTGGGGTCCACGCCTGCTCCACATATCTGCTCTATGTGCGGTTCTGGTTCTAGAGGAGACCTGACGCATTGGGAGATTTTGTCTTCGGCTTGTGCTATGAACTATCAAGGGTTAATACATTAAAGCCAGCGAATTCTGATCAGACCAACCGAGGTAAATAGCACATGTAGCGCATATTCGCCCACCGTTTTCTCGCCCTTATGATGTTTGGAATGAGACTGTTGACGACCATGTGGTTCTCTGCGGGATCGGTTACCACCATTACTATGCATTCTCTCCATTCTCTGCTGTGAAGGGCCAGCTGAGTGGTGTTCGGTGGCAGCTGGTCCACGATCGGGGCTTAAAGTTGAGCTTGAAGAAGCCATTGATGCTAAGGACGCGAGCTCACTCATACTTTCAGCCCACTCCCCACCAGCTGCTGCAATGACCTCGGGACTCAAGGGGCTTGGCGATGGACTGGTAAGGCTCCCATTCCTCGAATGCTGTATGCCGTGCACAATGCTAGTATTGCGATGATGGCTCTTTGCACTGCTCAATTCTTCCCCCGCGACTCCATCTCTACCTATGATAAGGCGAGGTAGAGACTGTGGATGTTTCTCGGACAGAGATTGACGGATTGCAGTTCCTACAAACGAGTATTGATTTTGGGAATCTGGACTCGTCGCGGAGGTTTTCGCGTTCACAAGGCGCAATTTGTCGGCCGTCGCATAGCTAGGACGCTCCTGTGGTATCGCTTGTACAATGAGGTATCAGTGAGAGTATGTGGGGGAAAAAGGAGGGGCAGCTCGAAATTCTCAATTCCACCCAAGACGTTTCGGAAACTCACCTTGCGATGCCATCACGTGCAGCCTAACTATTGAAAATAGTAAAAATAGCAGTCACCTCGCGCTTCGTGTGCCTTTTATCGCCTCTGCCTATGCTTTCAATATCCATCACCTCGCTGAAGTCGTGCTTTCACCGCGGCATGAGTGGTCATGACGGACGAGACTGAATCTTGGTGGATCTCAAGAAGCTCAGTGAGATCCAGGAACCCAGCATCCACCACAGAGTCGAACCCCTGTCAGCGCTTTCAACCCCCTGAAATCGAGTCTAGCCGACAGACATGAAGCGAATTGGAGGAGCCAGAAGGCAGAACATTGGGATAGAAATGGAGTCGGCGTCAAATGAAGAACCACTGAATCACCCCAGAGGTGCCAACACGTTATTTAATGCAGCAGAGAGCTTCGGAAAGGATTGGGGCAAAGTATAAGTAGGTTTAGAATTCCTAATTGAGCTACCTATGTCGACGCCTCCTTTCGTCCTGGAAGAACCCAGCACAGGCTGAGGTTGGCAGCTGAGTCCAAACTATGCTTCTGTGAATGATATCGACCAGTCTTATGTGTGTTATATACCCATACTGTGAACATTGAGATGTCAAGTGTGTACAGTACATGGACATGTAGAAAATGGGGAAGACACATGTGGGAGCAGCCTTGCAAGACTTCTAGACCTCGGGATTGGATTCGCCGCGACCTCCGCTCCGCTCATAGGCTAGATATGAGTACTTCATTCCTAGGTAGCTGTAAACATCTCGACGGATCATACAGTACAACCCACGCCACTCCTTCATTAGCTGGCATAGATTGATCCAGCGTGTCTCTGTGTGTGCCGCTCCACTGTATTGTCAGCAAGGACATAGGGAGGCCATCATCGGCTCCTTGGAGTACGTCGCAAGCAGTTTGAAGTTTGCTTGTGGAAGCACTCAACAAACACACGAATTATAACTACACCGTCTCACTACTTTCACTACCAACTTCATTATTTCCTTATTTTTTGCCCCAACCTGCTCTCATCATGGCGGGCAGTCTGGACACCTTGGACGTGATTGTCCTGACTGCTCTGCTTCTGGGTACGCTTGCGTACATGACGAAGGGCAAATTCTGGGGTGTGGCAAAAGATCCATATGCCACCAGCTTCACAGGCGCCAATGGACACAAAGCCGCCAAGACGAGGAATATACTGGAGAAGTTGCAAGAGTCTAGCAAGAATTGCGTTGTCTTCTATGGCTCTCAGACGGGTACTGCGGAGGACTATGCGTCACGATTGGCCAAGGAAGGCAAGAGTCGCTTCGGGTTAGAGACGATGGTGGCAGATCTGGAGGACTATGAATACTACAATTTGGACGCTTTGCCCGAGGACAAAATAGTGATGTTCGTTCTGGCAACCTATGGGGAAGGCGAGCCGACTGATAATGCGGTTGACTTCTACGAGTTTATCACTGCCGAAGAGCCTTCTTTCTCCAACGGATCCGATCCACCACTGTCGAATCTTAATTTTGTGGCTTTTGGACTTGGAAACAATACTTATGAGCACTACAATTCAATGGTTCGAAATGTTACTAAGGCTCTGGAAAAGCTGGGAGCAAGAAAGATTGGCCGTGCTGGAGAGGGAGACGATGGTGCTGGTACAATGGAGGAAGACTTTCTGGCCTGGAAAGATCCTATGTGGACTGCTTTAGCTGAGAAAATGGGTCTGGAAGAGCGAGAGGCTGTCTATGAACCAGTCTTTGGCATCACCGAGAGGGACGATCTAACCAAGGAGTCTACTGAGGTGTATCTTGGTGAACCAAACAAGATGCATTTGGAGGGGACATCGAGGGGGCCATACAACGCTCACAACCCATATATTGCACCTATCACCGAGTCGAAAGAGCTCTTTACCGTCAATGATCGCAATTGTTTGCACATGGAGATTGACGTCAGTAACTCAAACCTGACTTACACGACGGGAGACCATATTGCTGTGTGGCCCACCAATCCCGGCAAGGAGGTTAAACGCTTCCTTGAAGTCATTGGCTACCTTTCAAAGCGCGACCAGGTTATTAGCGTTAAAGGCCTTGATCCCACCGCCAAAGTCCCATTTCCAACGCCAACAACTTACGACGCTGTTGTCCGTTACCATATGGAAATATGTGCTCCAGTCTCTCGGCAAATGCTCGCAACCCTTGCGCCCTTTGCACCCAGCGAGTCCGCCAGAGCAGCAATGAGCAAATTGGGCAGCGACAAGGATCTATTCAATACAGAAATCAGTAGAAAACACAAGAATATCGCTCAAGTCCTCCAAGATATAGGTGGTACCCAACTTTGGAGCACCATTCCATTTTCCGTGTTCATTGAAGGACTCAACAAGATCCAACCACGCTACTACTCAATCTCCTCTTCCTCTATGGTGCAAAAGAAGATGATCAGCATCACTGCTGTAGTCGATTCCCGCATTATAGAAGGACATACGGAAATCAAGAAAGGCGTAACAACTAATTATCTCCTCGCTTTGAAACAGAAGCAAGAAGGCAATCCCAGTCCTGATCCTCACGGTTTGACTTACGAGATCACTGGCCCGAGGAACAAGTATGATGGTGTTCATGTGCCTGTCCATGTTCGACACTCCAACTTCAAGCTTCCTTCTGATCCTTCAAAGCCAATCATCATGGTTGGCCCTGGTACTGGGGTGGCGCCATTTAGAGGATTTATGCAGGAACGAGCTGAGCAGATGAAAAGGGGCGAGGACGTAGGGAAAACGATTCTCTTCTATGGGTGTAGATATAGGGACCAAGATTTCTTATATAAGGAGGAGTGGGAGGTTCGTACTCTTTCGCTTATCCTTGTTCCCCGTCCTTCCCTTCTCTCCTCTCTTTCCCCGCCATGTCATTACCTCCACATACTCACACTCCCTCTAGCAACATAAACAAACACTCGGTCCCAAATTCTCCCTCATCACCGCTTTCTCGCGCGAACAAGTACACAAAATCTACGTTCAAGACCGCATCATCGAGAACGGTAAAGAAGTAAACGAGCTTCTGCTCCAGAAAGCTTACTTCTACGTTTGTGGCGACGCGGCCAATATGGCGCGGGAGGTGCATAAGGCGCTGATTGAGGTGCTGAGTAAGGAGAGGGGAATCACGGAGCAGAAGGCTGAGGAGGTAATCAAGAGTATGAGGGCTGCTAGTCAGTATCAAGTATGTCTTGCTGTTTCATCGATGTCTGTGTTTGAAGTTCGCTGTTGGGAGAGGCGGTGATGTAAGATGGTGGGATGTCAAGCCGATTCGGATTTGCCGATGTTACACGAATCGTTGATGGAGGCGGCGATATCCCCTGTTTCGCGGCGATGTCTGCCTCCTGATTTGTTTTCCTTCCTATCACATCTCACACCATCCTCCAATTATTGTTTGCATAGAGAGCATTGGATCAAAGTGCTAATTACACGTGTGTCACAGGAAGATGTTTGGTCTTAAAGTCCCTCAACAAGCTCTGCATCATTCCCAGATTCAAGCAAAGGCGGCTGGATCTCAAACATATTCAGATGGGCTTGCACTCCCGTTCGTGGGCTCAGCCGTGCCGCATATCAGACCCGGGGGTTGCATCAGTCTTGCTGGTTTTGGGGGTGCATGGGATGAGGTCGCTGGAATAGTCATTAGATAGCTCCCGAGAGCAGTGCCAATGGTACGAGCGGACTATCAGGAGGAACAGGCAATCATTCTGACGAGGAAAGCAGGCTCAAAGGTGGCAAAATTGGTGCATATGTTTGTACATGTAGGTATACGCATAGCAACATAGAATGGTCCGATCAAGCTGTTCGTGTGCGTAGCATAAGGTGATCCATCGACTGTGTCTTAGTTGGCGATCTGACGGAGCTACCTCCGCCTACACGTGTTGCATTTAGAAATCACGTTTGATACTTGGCCGTTGGAGGTGCTGCTCTTCCTGGAAATCTATAGAATGCGTCATGTTGATTTCTTGTAGCCGATGACACTGCATTTCAACAAGAGAAACTACCTTACTTCACCTTATCAAGTCGATAGCCCAGGGCAATTCCGCTCGATTTCATGAGACCGATATGGTGTATTCTCGGGAGTAAGGTCTTGGTGAATTCTTTTGTCTGTTGATATCTGAAGACTTAATAAAGCCCAGCATCACTACTGACTGTCACCCGTTGCTTTAGCGTGGCTACTGCACTCTGCTGTTCTACTACCAGTCGCCGAACCGAATGCTCGGGTCACACAGATGTGACTCGGTCCGGTAGATGAGCTTGTGATGGCTTACCCGTCTCTGATTGGGGAAACATTAGGTGGGACAAAGTCTTCTGAAAGATCGCAATCTTGATGATACTTGACCGATAAGAGCTCCACAGCGGCTTCACAGAAGATCCACGTAGATATGCAGTCGCTGCTCATCTGGACTCGAAAATTATCGACCTGTCCTGGTAGGCTGCACATAGCCATGCTACAGCCATTTGTAGAGCTCGTGGTTGGGAGGCTGGTTTTGAATGGCAGAAACGCAGCAGACATCTCGTTTCCCAATACTTCGTGGTTGAGGCCTGAAGATGCTCTGTGGCTTGTGGGCTTATTAATGACGGTCACTCCCGGTGGTGGTGGCCTTGTAAAAAAGGTCTTACAGCATGCAGTATGGCGCAAAGGCTTGACCCCCTTGATGAGATCACAGTGGGTCATGTCTGATCCTGTCCCTGTGTAACGTCCTGTCATCGAAGGGAATCTTGAATCTCCTTTCCTCAACCACTACGGCAGTTACAGTATAGCTCGAAGAGGTGGATATGAAGTACATACATGATCGATGAGCGTGGCCTGCTTGACTTTGACGGTACTTTTGCGCTAAAACCGTGACCATAGTAAGCGAAGAGAGTATGGAGTAGCCCCCAGACATTGAAACTCCAAAGCCTCCATCTGATTCATATTCCAATATGCAAGGGAAACTGTGGCTTCGATCTCGACAACACCATCATGCACCTCCGTTACAGCTAGCACCAATGACTGGTCGAGGACTCGAGCATCGAGGAGCAGCTGCGAGTGACGATCTCCCCATGGGTTTCCCCCATTACTCTGTAGGGACAAGCGATTGATAGCACCTCGCTGAAGTCCTACATCCCGGGTTTCTTCCGGGTAGCTCGAGAAGGTCGTTGATATGGAGGGTTGAATCTGCCAAGTGCCCGATTTGGAGCGAGAATCGTGCAGCTGTCACTTCTCAGATTCTGATGATGTTGAGCATCTTACATTCTCATTGGCCCCAGCCTGTTGGTTATCCAGTATTGACCTTGCCAAGGAGAGGGAGGTAGGTTAGGTAGATCTCAAAGCCTTCTCTTGAGCTGCGGCTCCGTTTGCCTACACTCTAAAAAGTAAGCTCCCTCAATATGCAAGCCAGATGCAGCAATCCCAAGACCCTGCGCTCGCAAGGGAGCTGTACTGTTTGCTCTCGTGGGCCTGCGCGACTTGAGTAGATGCTCGAGGTGCGAGGCTCTGCTGGACAGTGTCCATAAAAGGCGTCCGCCGCTGAGAGTTGTGGTCAACCTCCTCCCCTATTCACTGTTGATGTTTTTGGCGGGAGAACAATCGGGTGGATTGCATTCGGGTGGATGGCATCTTTATGGGAACATATACTGCTAATACTGTATAATTCCTGGGTGGCCATTGTCAAACCTTCCAAGTCGCTCCTGCTACTTGTCCTTTGTTTACTTTCGTAAACTCGAGGAAAACCGGGCCTACCTCTCGCCGGTCATCATCAACGACATTCGCTCCTTCCCCAAACATCACTTCACCTTTGGCGCGGGACTATAAAGTATTGTTTACATGGTTCACCTTCCACTCTTCCTCTCCTGTCAACAACAATCATTGGAATTTCCATCAACTCCCATTCTCTACAGCTACAGCTACAGCTACAGTATTGTCGAGCTTGGGCTTGATAGCTCTTGTCATCTTACTGAATACCGTTCGCTACTCTACTGATCCCACATCAACTCTGTCATTGTTGACGTCTTGTCACTTGTTCATACCGGGTGCCACCATTCTTGACGTCGAAGCTTGCGCAGACCTTCGATCTGTATCATCAAAAAGGTTGTTGCTCCTCCTCCATCCTAACATACTACTCCCATCGCATTTCCAGCGCTGACCCGTGTTCGATCAGTTGCTCAACAGTAGAAGTGCTTCGCGCCATAGTCTTTGACAGTAAGTACATCCTTCCCTTCACAGCTTTCAATCATGACCTGTATCCTATCTTTCCTTAATGTCTTGCCAGAATCTTCTGCTGTACTCTGCATGGGACCTCCGATCTATGTTCCTCTTCGTGATTCCCCTTCGCACGTTTGAGTTGTGCACATGCTTAGCAGATTGGGGGCTCAAGGCTGACAGCTACTGCGTCAGATCACCATGTCTTACATTCAGACCACTACTCATTCGGATGTCAATTCGAGCCGTGGTGCCTCAGTCCAATCCCCAGGTGCTGCCTCCCAGAACGAGAACGCTGCCATGAATTCCCTTCTCAACCAGTTCTCAGGTCTCGGTCTCGGTGCTGGCGTGCCTACTGCTCCTATTCCTGTCGGCGGCCAGATGTTCTACACTCCTGACGGTCAGCTTGTCTACGCTCCGGGCATGTATCCTACCCAGGCTATGGCACCAACTCCGGCTCCTGACAATTCTTACGGCCAGTATCCTCCTGCTTTGCCCTACCTTGCACAAGCTGCTTATCATGGCTATGTTCCCGGCTATCCTTCTGCTATGCCCTACACCCCTGGACGAGCTTATTACGCCGACAGAGTCGATCACTTGAGCAAGGATGTCCCTGGACTCGAAAACCGCCGTGGTTCCTATTCCACCAACGAGTCTGCTCCCGGAACTCCCTATTACGGTTCAATCTCGCAACAGCAAGCAACCCACATCGTCGATCGCTCTCCTTTTGGTTCCACGCCATCTCCTCGTGAGCTTCCCCTTCAGCATGGTGCTACACACGGTATCAAGCCTTTGCCATACAAGAAAATCCCTGTCGATGTCGACATTGATGCCTTGATCAAGCAGCATCCAGCCATACCTTCTGCTATACCGGCTGTCTTTACTGCTAAGGAGAGCATGCGTACTCTCGATCAGAGTCTGGCTAATCCCATGCCTGGCAATCGTAACGTCTACATTCGTGGTCTTCACCCCGACACTGATGATGATACTCTTGCTGCCTATGCTGGTCGCTTCGGTCGTATCGAGACCTCCAAGGCCATCATTGATACATCGACTGGAGCCTGCAAAGGGTGAGTCCGCTCTCTGTATAACCACATCCCCACTAACATTGTGCTAGCTTTGGCTTTGCCAAGTACTTTGACGTTCGCCACTCTGAGCTATGTATTCGTGGATTCTGGGAGCTTGGCTATGAGGTTGGCTTCGCTCGCGTATGTCATCTTGTAGCCTTGATGTCGTCCGTGAAACTGACGATGCTCCAGGAGTCTTTCAATGCCCGTCTCAAGGCAGAAGGTGACCAGGCTTCGACCAATCTTTATGTTTCCAACTTGCCAAAGAATATGACTGAAGCTGTATGCCTGTCCTCACTTTCCTTGCTACGGTCTAATCTCTTGAACAGGAACTTGGTGCTATCTTCATGGATTATGCCGTCATCTCAAGCCGCATTCTTCGCGACAAGATGAACAACAGCCGTGGCGTTGGCTTCGCTCGGTAAGTTGTACACGTTGTTACGATGTTGGGTTTCCTGACACGCCATCTAGATTCGAGAACCGTGACGTCTGCGAGGAGATCATCAGAAAGTTCCATGGCCAACCCATTGGTGAAGAGGGAATGCTACTTCAAGTTCGCTACGCCGACACTCCTGCCCAAAAGGACCTCAAGCGTATCACCACCGAACGTCGTCAGTTCCGAACCCAAGAGTACAACGTTGGTGCCTACGGTGTCTCCGCCTTGTCTTCACCTGTCTCTACACGTTCTTTACCCCGTTCCACTGCAATCCAGCACCAGCTTCCGGAAAAGATCAGTGGCTCTTGGAAGAGAGAGGCTAGTGGTAACAGGTAAAGCTCAGCTTGCCCTGATTTCTATACTGTCAGACTAACTTCCCATCATCAGTAGTGGTTCTACGTTCAAGGATATTGACCGCAAGGACTTCGACCGCAAGGACTTCGACCGCAAGGACTTCGACCGCAAGGACTTCGACCGCAAGGAATTTGACCGCAAGGACTTTGACCGAAAAGATCTTGACAGCAAAGACTTTGATCGATCGAATGTGA
>Ga0181467_100690_pt1 | contig 13336 bp, 15 predicted proteins | sample InSIn5gowninarea_2_FD_119079 | JGI IMG/M metagenome (GOLD analysis project Ga0181467, IMG submission 119079) | Clean room microbial communities from NASA Spacecraft Assembly Facility at Jet Propulsion Laboratory, Pasadena, California, USA -... ... | reverse complement strand
ACATACATAGATCATTGTTGACTTATCACTGTCGATCTTCCTCTAACGGTCGACTTACTTCTCCTTTATGTAACTTTGATCTCATCTCGCTTGCGTTGATGAGGTGCGGGGTATCAATGTGACTACTTAGTAACTGTTTTGACGTACCCCTCATTTGTGGGTCGATTGTGGTGGTAAGTACTTTCTTTGTATGTCCTGTTGGATACATAATGTTAGGGTGGATGGATGTGTCTGATGTTGAAGGGAGTGGGTTTTTATTGGCTTGAGGGTGTGTGGTAAGGTTCATGAGGGGGTGAAATTGGCGCAGTGGGCAGGATAATGAGGACCGTTTTTGTTCTTATACTACGGAGACAGACTTGTATCAGTTGACGCCGTGGTGGGTACAATGGGGCTGCTGCCCATACTTTTCGTGTTTTAGAATTGACAATGATCATTGTATTGACAGCTGCGCTACCGAAATGTTATCAAACAAACGTCAGACGCCCCTTCCCTTATACCCACTTCTGCCTTCCATCCATCGACCTTCTTTTCCTCTCTGTGCACTACCAATCCTCCTCAAGTCAAAATGGGTATATGTACTCAGATCGTAAGCGGTTAATGCAGGACGCCTCTAATGCCGGAAGCAAGGAAATAAAACGAACAGAACTCCAAGCGCCCTGAAAAACGAACAGAATAGGGGAAAGCTGGGGAGTGCTAGAAGTATCCAGAATGGTGAAAGGGGTGTCGGAAGGTGAAAGTGAAACCGCAGGTTGCAAGGAGGAATAGAAGAAAAGAAGTAAAATCGAGAGATACGGAACTTAGATCTGTCCCTTGATATCGACAATTCGGTGGGCCTCGGCCTTGGCTCCTTCGAACAGTTGGCCGGCCCTGCCACCCGTAAGCAGTCTCACCACGCCATCTTTCTCTTGGAGGAGGTCCTCCGAAGTATGGTCCAAAATGAAGCGGGCGCTCTGCTCGTCGGACTCGAAACCAAGTTCTTCAGTAATGAAACGGATGTTTACGTCAGGTTTGTACCTGTATTATCAAGGTCAGTGGCCGTCACACGTAGAGTCTGAAGAGAAACTTACGCTTTACAAATTGCTGCAAGTGCAGAAAGTCGCTCACGATCCACAAACATATCCATTAGATAAGCCCCCATATTCGGGGTGTCGAGATAAAGCTGAAAGAAACGATGATAGTTCCCAAGAGCAAGAGCGGAACGGACATCCAACGCATGTTTCACAGCAAGATCCCGTTTGTCTGCTGCAGTTAGATCGGCCAAAGCATCGTTCATGGCCGTCCAGTTGCGGGTATGGATGAAATAGAGGATACGATAGGCCTTGAACTCCGTAGGATGACCGCCAAGCTGCTGTGCATACAACGCTCGTAGTTGAGTCTGGCACTGATTATACTCACCAAGGTCACCTTTCTCTAGGGCAATTCGGGCATGGATTTCATAGACGCTGACAGTGAATTCGTTCCTGATATGCTGTACAGTCAAATCTTGACGCAGGGATTTGAACTGATCACAGATATAGCCATAGTTGTTGTCCTTTTTCCATTTCTTCTTCAGTAGGTCTAATGTTTTCATCAAGACCGGCAAGGGACGGACGGTATCCGGATTCGGTGCAGAAGTCAGGCGGAAGTAGTTCTTCTCGAGCTCCTGGCACCTTCCGACAACAGGGCCTTGGTTTGCATTGGGGGTCGGTGATGCACCGCGGGATGAGGGCGAAGATCCATGTCGTCCTTGTGCGTCCTCGAAACGTTTCCTCCGCATCTCCAGATTAGCTTTTGACTTACTTGGGTTCTTACTGTCCATCTTCTGCCGCTTGTCTGTGGAAGGATAAGTGACTCGGTCTTCAAAGGCATTCTGGTTGTTAGTTTGTCTCCATGGTGGACAGCTGCTCGCGTCTCCGTGGTACTCCACCGATTTCCTCTTCTTCGATAGGTCAACCAATGGAGTGCTGGACTTCTTCGGCGAATGTGTCCCAAATGTGGCCCAAGTCGAGACACCTGGGCTGGCGAGCACCATGTTGCGGTCGTTTTGAACCATGACCTGCGGCAGAGGCAGGGTTTCCCAGTCGATCTTATCGAGCATATTACCCTCTGCTGCCTCCGTGATGACCGACTTGAGTTTCGCCTCCATCTCACTCCGGTCGACCGTGGGAAGGCGGTTTTCAGGCGCAAAGCTGCGTTGCACATATTTGCGGACGGCTTCTGGAAATTCTACTTTTTTGCGGGTGGCGGCATCGGCAGACGTCGTCGGGGGTGTAGTAGAAGGAACAGGGTTGGTGGATTTGGTGGGCGCGATACTACGGCGTGCTTGCACTGGGATATAAGCTGGGGCCACTGCTGACCACGTTAGTCAAGTCTGAACAAATAACACGGGCGGGAAGAGAAGCATACCATGACCAGAGTGAATTGAGGTGGTAGCGGTGGCTGAAGCCGCAACACGCCATGGTGGGATGCCGGAGCTCATGATGAATGAAGAAACGATGATCTATTTTAAGGGCCAGTGCAAAAGGGGACAATAAAGAAATGTGAAGAGTGGTGATGATCAGAAAAGAGAGGTATTAACTACGGATGATTTGGTTCGAGCCAGTCAGAACATATTCCTACACCATCAGAGCCGAGTAGGTATCACTGAATGTAAGAGAAAAATAAGGTCGGCAGGTCTGTTTCTAACGAGACAAGGGGCAAGATGATATGTAAGTTATCCACAGGGGTATGTTCTCCGGGCTTCAGGGTGAGTGAATAAGGATGATGAGCGGAGAGAGAGGGAGACTCGCTTAGTGACGCTGGATCCCACTTGACTTGTCTCGATGGCGGAGATTTCGTCTTGGCACGGGGACAAGATACCGCCTACCCAACACAGACATATTACATCAGCACGCCGATCTGGACTGATAACGAGCAATACAACCAGCGCCAAGGCATCTCGCTTTCGTATACTCTGCCCCTCTTCACCCTTTCAATCGTGAAGAGATGCTGCTTGATCTAACTAGATGTTCTTCAAGCCTTTGGATCTGACAACTGCGCTTCGCCCCTCGCTGTTGCCCGACGAGACCTTACTCTTTGTCCAGGATGCGGTGGGGTTGTACGAAGGGTGAGTAGCCGGTTGTTACTTCACCTGCTGCATCGGTGGTCTCTCCATGCTTGGGTCTATTTCACTTCTTCTGGAACCGAGCCTTAGTGACACAGTATATATCTTCTCAATTGCTGACTGTTGATGTCTCTTGCATGATCAGAAAATATAAAATCCCCAATTATCAGAATGGCCATGCCTATTTGACCTCGCATCGTGTCTGTTATGTAGCAGTTGATGAGCCGCGGAAATACTCAGTTGGCATTGACCTCAAGGATATTGATAGAACAGAGTACCAAGTACGTGCTGGTTCAATCATGCAAACTGGCCTGAAATCTAATGTATCATAGGCAAGCTTCTGGAAGTCCTCTCCAAAGATTACGCTATACCCTAAGCCACTGAAGAACATTGACCGGTCGAAAAGCGCTGGCGCAAGTCCCTCTCGATCGCAGTCACCCCTGACCCCAAAGTCTGTGTCTCATCCTAGTGCGGGACTTCCTCCGCCCGTGAATGCGACATGGGTATGCCCTATATGCACCTTCTCCAATCCCGTGCCCTCCAATTTCGACCCATCCACCGCTACCGCGTCGACGCCGATACCTCCTTGCCTGGCATGTGGTATCAAACCCCCGCTTGCGACTATCCTTAAGGCTGCAATCACTGCTGCAACAAGTCGTGAGAGCACTGTTGCGACGCCACCAATCCCCCAACCTGGGCAAGAGTCCTCACTTGGGAATAATGGCCCCAAGAACCTAACGGTTCCACAAAATGGCGCCCAAGTGCCATGTCCACGCTGCACATTCGTCAACCATCCGTCTCTCATTGAATGTGAAATGTGTGGAGCTTCCTTGGTCTCTGCAAATATCCTCAAAGTCACCAATGGCGATCACTACCGTGCAGAATCCCCGGCCCCTGTTTTTGATCAGGGCAGTATTAAGAGCAAGCAAATTAAAGATTGCATGAAATTGTCATTCCGTGGAGGTGGCGAAAAAATATTTCTTGAAAGGTTGAAGGGCGCCTTGATCCAGCGGAAATGGCTTCTTTACAATGCTCCACCTGTGCCACAACAACCATCGCAGTCAAGCCTCGAAGCTCAAGGTTTAGCCGTGCCTGCATTAGCGAACGGCCCTGGAGCATCACAGCCTCGCTCACCGGGAGTTGGCATTGCGGGGCTTGAGCGACGAGGCCTTGAGGCTCGTAAGAACAATGAGCTCGTCATTGGCAATGCTTTCGAGGATCTTGAAGCGCTTATGGCATCGGCGAAACATATTGTTGCGCTTGCTGAGACGCTAGCCCGCGAGTCTGGGATGGCTAGTGACGAGAGCTCTGCTGAAACTAGCGCCGTCCTTTCGGAATCAGCGGCGGCGTTGGGTATGGTGACGACGAAAGATATGCTCGGGTCTGGGGCAGAGAGCCTATATCTGTCGGAGTTGTCCCGAAATTTAGCGGAATATCTAACCGATGATCGTAAGGGCGTCTTACAGAAAGAAGGGGGGATCATTAGTCTTATCGACTTATGGGCAATCTTCAACCGGTCCCGAAACGGGGTCGAGCTCGTAAGTCCTTCGGACTTTCAGAAGGCTGCGGAACTATGGGAGAAATTGAAGTTGCCAGTTCGTCTGCGTCGTTTCAAGAGTGGACTGCTCGTTGTTCAACGATACGACTGGACTGATGAGAAGACCCTTCGGCAGCTGCTAGACTGGATGGCAGAGCTCCGTCAAGTGCCACCCACGGAGCCGGTAGCCTGGGACTGGCGTCTGTTTGGACGTGCCGTGACTGCACAGGAGGCGGCACAGCGATTCAAATGGAGTGTGGGCGTTGCAGCGGAGGAGTTGGAGATGGCAGAGGATAAGGGAGTCCTTTGCAGAGAACAGGGAATTGAGGGGCTACGGTTCTGGTTTAACTATATTTCATCTGACCCAGGCCTGCAGGTAGTGGACGATCTAGGACTTGCAAAAGTTAGCATAGACAACCATGACATATAGATATGACGGGAATTTTGACTAAGAATCCCACATGATGATTCTGAGCGAGCAACTTCTACTTTGAGTTTCTGCCTGAGGCACGATTCTAGACCGACAACCCCGCGTTTGCCCCGTGATTGGCTTATCGGAGCTCTCTCCGCCTTATCAGCTGCCAACTCTCTACTCTCCCTTGCACTCCAAGTCACTCCATGCTTCGTTCATCAGTATTCTAGCTCTCTTTCCGATAAACTGATTAGCTATCTCCCTGATAAAAGTTTCTATTTTGTGGTTACTGTCCTTGTAGCGGCCCTCCTGACCCCTAATCGTCCCCTGTGATGTAACCGAAGACAGCTCAGTGGCCGTCCGAATCCGGTCTGACGTCGTGGTCGAAGAGCTTCATCCCGCCTTGCTTAGCGTCCTTCCATTCTAGCTTGTATACTTCAAACACAGTGTACTCGCGAGCCTCAACCATGATATATACAACCGCAGTTGCAAATATCAGGGCCGTCAGACGTTCCACGGCCCTGGCCAGAACTTATCCCCAAGCCATACTCTTCGCATCATCTCAACATCTGAAGTCCTCCTGCCAGCGCCGTCACATATGGCGCGGTCCGGGCGAGAGGATAAACTACGAGTATTTGGAGAAGCAGATAGATAAACACAGACGATACTGTCTTTCGAAGCTTCGTGAAAAGCCCACACGTCCGCGGAAAGCGAACGTGTACGAAAGTCAGAATCCATGGGGGTTCCGAGGTTACGGACCGGGCTATGATCGGGACAAGCCTTTTCAGTTTTACAATCGAGGAGGTATCAAGGGTGACTTTTGGGAGGCCGAAAGGTCCCGCATCAAGGAGAGAATGAACCAGATCAAGAAGGAGATTGATAAGGATCCTTACGCAGCATTGTTCGGAAGAAGGTTGCAGCCATTTAGCTCCTTTGAGAAGCTTGATAATGCCTTTACCTCCATTTGTCGTTCTTTCCTAGGTCTTGACAAGTCGGAAAGTACCATGAATACAACAGCACGCCCGAAGGCCACTACTGCAGTCTCGAAGGACTCTTCGGAATCGCCCAAGAAGCCACAATCAGACGTGAGTGGCGGGGTCCCATCTTCAGACGAGATTATATCAGAGACGGGTCGACCAGACTATGAATTCGATCCTGTTAGTGGTCGTATGATACCCAAGGATCCTGAGCAGCCGGTGGCCACAGCAAAGGGTTCTCGCGGGAACGACATTGATACATTGGCCGGGACCCAGAAGCCTCCTTCTGGGCCCACCGGCTATCTATCCCCATTCGAACGATCAGTTTCAGAACCTAAGCCGGCAACAGAAGCAGGAAACGATAGCGCAGAAGAAACATCGCAACAACGTGTTGAGGTGGCACCAGTCGCGGATGAGCCCTTTCAAACCCCTGAGGTGCAGAAATCGGATTCACCAACAGAAGTTCGCTACAAAGCTTTGGAGCCATCAATTGATACTATGAAAGACCAGAGAGATGTTTCTGAGAAACTCAGTAGTCTCTCAGAAGCGATCATGGCCGATCAACCTAAGCTTCAGGATCTCACAATGGGCAGCGGACGCGTCACCTATGATCACCTAGAAGCGCCGGTCAACAGTCGTTCGTTTGGAGATCAACCAAGCAATGAGGCTTCGATGAGATCTCTAGAGACGCCTGAAAGTCCTCTAAGTACAGCACACGAACAGGACAGGGTGCAAGCAGAGAGGAAGGAGGATTTAGACCTCCTGAATGCCAGTGATATTCGTTCCCAATACTTGGCTAGGCCTAGTATTGATCCTGAGATTGAGAAGCAGATCCGCCAATCTCTCGACGATAAGTTCGATTCATTTGTCGATCCCGCTGGTGACATTGACGCCCAGAGCGTTCGAAGCAAGTTTCAAAAGCATGAGACTGTCGGCGCCTCTGACGAGTCCGTCATGCCAGAGAAATCAGACGTTGGTGTACAACCCAATCAACAAACTGCAGAAAGTCGGGAAGCTTCACAGGTACTCCAGTCTGGAAAGCAGGAAGCTACCAAGAACTTCGATCAATCTGCTACCATTGAGCAGCCACACGTTGATACCCCACCGACCGAAACCTATCGAGTGCTTGCATATGATCCCTCGACCCTTCAAGTAAATGAAGCAGAGACAAGCTCATCTTTCCAGGCTTCAGACGAGACAATCCATCCGGCAGAGATCCTAGGTCGCCTGAATGCCCCTGCCAAGTTCCTACCCCATTTTGCAAGAATGCGTACCGATGGTTACGAAATAGTTTCAGGTGGTGGGGATATTCTTGTGTTCAAAAAATCCAGCAGTTCGGTGCATGAAAATTCCGCTCTCCCTTCCAAAGCAGCGGACAAAATTGAAGCTAGCCTCGACGGCCGAAATAGTGAAACCCTGAAACAATCTACATCACCTATTCAGCTACCACAGGAGCATTTCTCCAGCCAAGCTCCTGATCATCAGACCGAATTACCAGGCGAGACTTCACAAGCTAAAGGCTCTTCTTCGAAACGCCAATCCAGAGCTGGCCAAGCTTTGCGCAGGATGCTGTTCAGTGGCGTAGCTACCGCAGGAACATGCTACGCCATAGGTGTTGTTGTTGAATACTTCCGCACGGGAGGACAGGACGGACGGGGCATTGATGCTTTTACGGCTTTTGAGTCTGAGCGGCGTCATGGAGACTAAATTTGGATGTCTTCGCACAATTCTGTATGACTATTTGAGCTGATTTCTGCCATGACCAACGAGTATGTATTATGTAGTGCGTCTCCTCTCAGTAGTTAGAGTTACATTCATCATTGGAAACTAAGCTACGCTATCTGCTCTATTAACGCCATCTTCCCGCTATGCTATGGGTACATCAATTTGGTATGAGCAAAAGACGAGAAAGAGAAAGAAGGCAGAGAGCCAGTAAGGGCAATACAAATGCAAAGTAAATGCAAAGTAAATGCAAAGCAAAGTGCCAGCAAAGTGCAAGCAAAGTGCAAGCAAAGGCTAAGCGGAGACCAAGCAAACGCGAAGCAAAAAGCTAGCAAAAGACAAGCAAAGGCAAAGCTAAGCAAAGCCAAGTCGAAGCAAAGTGCAAGCCTTAAAGAAAGAAAGAGAGTACCGAAAAGAAAAAGTTAAGACGAGAGATTGAACAACGTCCCCGTCCCCAACGCCTATCGCACTGGCAGCGCAAAAACCACCACCACCACCCATTCCTCACCCCCCTCAGCGCCTAGCCGCAGACGACGACGACGACTCCACAGGCTGCGACTCCACCTCCTCCAGCGGAAACTTCTCAAACATATTCTGCATAACACCACACTTAGCGCGGCCGCCCATCAAATAACGATTGAGGCCAGCCAACAACTTCAACGCGGCATGCCAATCGCTCTTATTCCAGAGATCATATTCCTTGCTAGCGAGCACGCGGAACACGGGGGCGTCATCTTCGTCCGGAGCCTCGGTTCTCTCCTCTTTGAGAGTGTGTAGCCAATCGAGTTGATCAATATCGTGCTCGAGATCTTGCTCGGTGTAGCGGCGAGTAGCGTCTCCGGCGCGGAAAGTGTGCAGTTCGGTGTTGGAAGTGTCGACTGGCTTGTACTTCTTGCAGTAGATGCGTGAGATCTTGGAACTGGGGAATATGGCGCGTTGGACGTGGAGTCTGCTGCCGTGGAGGTTGATTAGGAAGACTTCTTGGTCCGGGAGGTGGTGGCGGTGGATGTGCATGTGGTGCAGGTTGGTTAGGAGTTGGCCGAGGTGCAGTTGGAAGTTTTGGGAGAGGGTTTTGTGGAGGGGTTGGTTGTCGGTGAGGGTCTGTGGTGGTGGTAGTGTTAGTGGGGTTGGGTTGGTTTTTGGGGGAGGTTGGATAGGAGGGTAGACTATACAGTTGACATTGGCAGGACGGTGCGTGCGTACATAGCATCGGGGTAATAATCAACGACGACGCGGCCGGAGGTACAGGGTCCGTCCTGACGTTTCTCCTTGTATCCGGTCCAATATTCGAGATATTCTCCCATGACTTTTGGACTGGTTGGATGGGAGGGGATGGGGTTAGTGTATCGTTGCTGTGTAGGGTCTGTTAGGGTTGATGTTGTTACGTACTAGAGGTGGAACCAAAGCATAGGCTTTGAAGTCGGGTGCATGACATCCACGTTGAAGAACAGCTCGGATATGAGAGCATGAAGTACGTTGTCTTGGTTGTAACGTGCTTGTCTGAATTCAAGATTGGTTGGACAGGTAGCGGCACTGCCTGCCTCGTCCTCGAAGAGACCTTTATCCCACTGAGGAGAATTCTTGAGGTTACGGAAGACGTCGAAGAAAATGGTCTCGAGGGTAGGCCATCTATTCTGATTGACTCGACGTCCATTTCTGGCGATGCGGAAGATCCAGACAGCGCGGTGGACGATCTCTGGTATTGAATTAGCTTTGCTCCTTTGGAAATGGTCTACCTATGTGACATAATATGGAGAGTATTGGATGCGCTTGGATGGGTATATATACTCACTATCCTTGTCTGCTCTCTTGAGGTATCGCAAAGGCACGATATCTTCGTCAGGGCGGCTTAGATAGAACCTGGCTTTCATGCCGTGGACTTGGATATCAACGGACTTTGTCTCAGAGATCTCGGGGATCGTTTCCATGACTCTGAAGGCTGGCCATCTGATGTATTCAGTATCGTTAAGTTCCGCGGCAGCTCTTTCTTCTGCAGCTGCTTCTGCTCGCTCCTCTTCAATCATCTTTTTCGCAGCTTTCAGCTTCGCGAGGTCCCTCCTAGCTTTGGAGAGCCTGAGACGCGCCGCTGCTTCGGCAACCTTCTTCCGCATACCCCGGGGATCCATGATCTCTCGGTGGTTCACGAATGCAGAGAAGAAATATGAGGATGATGAGAAGGATAGGGACGTGTCTGCATCTTGCAGCACAGAGTGCATTCAAAAGATGAGCTGTGGACGTGTTCAACCGTCGTGGCAAAGGTCATCTTGTGTTAGGAGAGTGAATCTGCGTGCACCGTTTGTGATATCTGCTAATGCGGAGACATCTGGCGGAGACTGATCCGTTTATGATGTTTGAAGATGAGGAAGTTCGTGGTTGCGTTAGCATGAAAACTGTGAATGTGATGTTGGAATACAGCTGGAGGAGAGTGTCATTGTGGTAGATTTACAGAAGTGAACTATGTTAATGAGGTTCTCTTGAGCTAAATGGTGCTTGCGTGATGTGCTTCAGAGCACGAAATCTAGGGTTGTGGTGTTGAGCAACATTGGTGGTTGTGAAGAAGATATATAGTTGTGGCACGGTTATCAGTTGGTCTAACCGTTTGGTACTGCCAGATCTATTAACAACTTTTCCCAACTTAATTAGTATGTCTCAATGTTATTTATAGTATCAGAAACTCAAGAGTCTACACCCAAATATCTGCCATTGTCATAAGGTACCATCTCTGTGGTGTGCAAGATCTCATTATCGCCAGCATTCTTAGTCACATCTCGGTGGGTCACCACTCATGATAAGCGCGACTCCTCCAACTTCCCCGCTTATCATCAACCTTCGCCCTTCCCCAGGTATATATTCCGAAGCATTACTGCCTTTCGAGGAAACAAATATAGGTTATATCAACTGCCAGAAAGAGGAAACTATAGCATCTACAATATTCACGATGTCCAAAGCAACCAGAATCCCCATCCGCACCCAAAAGGCCCCTCTCCCACCGCCATTCCTCTCCCAGGGTATCGTCGTCGGCGACATGGTCTACTGCTCTGGGCAGGTTGGCGTGAACCCTGCTACAGGCAAGATGGTTGAGGGATCAATCCAAGAAAGAACGGTACATCATTCATTCCTACATAACCAAAATCAATATCCCTAACCAAGGGTGTGCCTAAAGCTACTCAGCTAACGAGGTCCAGAAACAAATCCTCAACAACCTGAGTGCCGTCCTTGAAGCAGGCGGCTCTAGTCTCCAGGATGCCGTGAAAGTCAACATATTCCTGGCTGATATGAATGACTTTGCCGCTGTCAATGAAGTCTATAGTTCCTTTTTCGCGGATCCGAAACCGGTGCGTTTCGCCTGATTGCCCCTGGGCAGAGTCACATACTTACTGATAAACCTAGGCTCGCACATGCGTTGCGGTCAAGACATTGCCAATGGGGACTGATGTGGAGATTGAGTGTGCTGGGGTGGTGAGCAGTGTGCCAAGTCGAGGGTCTCGTCTGTGAGCAGCAAGCAAAGAAGCAGGTTCCTGGATATGACTGTGATGCTATGCGAGTACATAACTGGACAAATGCAGACAAACACTGCTTATGTGCATATACTCTGCATCTCGGCTGGGGGCAACGGATAGACCGGCGAGCCTGGTGTGAATAGCCTATGCGTCGACAAGCCCGGTTTCTAATGTTAGCAATCGGAATGCCAGCGGTGACTTTATGCATGGATTTGAGCGGCAGCTGGGCTTAGTTATGTCTAATGCGACACCGGCTGTCGGATGCAGCTCAGATGGCTGATGCGAGAAGATCATTCGTGCCATTTACTCCGTCCTCCGTGCTCTATACTGGATCCTCTATCGTAGCTAAGCGAACCATTGTGTCTCAGATCGGCTGGGTCGGTAAAAGCACAGATTCAGCTCCAACGGGTCATGGGTCAAATAAGGAGAACTGATCCGCTATTATTAGCATAGATCTCCATCTCCGAGTGGCCTTTCGTATAAGCTGGTAGGAAGCTGAATTATAAAGATTTGCAGTTGGAACAGTTCAGGGATAGTCCACTGCAACTACTGAACTGATCGACCTTTCTCAGGCTCTGATCCGAACACCGTGACTATCTCCAGGATTGGATCTGCTGGAGATGGAGGGAATCGCTGGCCTCAAAATGGGCGAGGCTAGTCCGCATGGGGGCAATGCACGCGCCAAGAGCCGACCACCAACCAATGGAACCAAGGGCCACGGTGGGGCAGCAGTCAGGAACAGGCTTAGTGCCTGCTTGAAGTAATTTCCCAGTCCTTGGATCGTTGGCAACTTTTGTCCATGGTTCATTAGATTCAGGGTCATATCCCCCGTCCCAGGAACTGGTCGCATTTAGCATATGATATAATGGTATCAGGATAGAGATATGTGTGATGGGCCTAGCGGTATAGGTTTTCAAGATACAATGGCCTAGTGAAAATGGTCAGTGAGTGGTCTTACGTCCGTCCAAGGCTTAGACTCGAAGACGCTCTTTGAATGGACTCAGCCTACAAGATTAAAATAGCAACGCGAACAATGGTGCCACTGCTGGACGAAGTTCCGTGGGTGCTACGACTCATCTAGCTTTCTTAGTAGTATCACCAAATGTCCACCGTCTCTACTCAACCCAGGCGAACGACGATCCAACTCCTAAGTATTACAGAGGAACCCATCTGGATTTGGGTCTTATCGAAGCTTTGACTTTCCCGATCTGCATATGCTGCTGAAGCAGTTCTGACCGTCAGCCTTCTAGAGTCGCACATCGCCCTAGGCCATGCTCTTCGTGAGATCCAACACTCGAAGAAGCAATGACCATGGGGGCGCTCCTGCAAATCCTTTCTGACTGTGCTGGCCTTGGGTACCAAGAGTCTCAGCCAATACGCGATCTGTGGAATTTTGTACGATTCTGTTCGTGGCAATTCTGAGACCGAAGGGATGGAAAGAGCCATTGTTTCAGCCCTGACGGCGCCCCCCCCCAGCAGGGGCTGTGAGTGACTCTCCTGCATTTCTGACATTCCAATCATGTCAGGGAGAAAAAGATTGATGATTGCCGCGCTGTCAAAAAGCACCAGCACCGACTGGCGGGTTAGAAGAAGAAGATAGTACGTACAACTCTTAATTTTCCCTGCTTGTGACGGTTGGCGCCGCTGGGCATGCACGTGGTGTAAGACATGAACATGCCTTCCATCGTCTTCCTCGCCCAGCGTTAACCGGGCCGGGTCTTGCTGGAGTCTGAGCAGGCCCCTCCTCCCATCCTTCGTGAGTAGGCTAAGAAATTAGCCCAGGACTAACGGAATGGAGCACGTTCTCGAAAGGCCCTGAGGTCAATAGTGACCGCCACTAGCTTCTGAATGGAAGAGGATGGTCTTGAAGGCAGCAACTAGAATTTCGTAAAGATGCAGTGCTACCAGCATATTAGCACACCACATACCCATGTCATGGAGCTTTACAGGTATCTCATATTGAATATAGTAAGGCCTGTTGCATACCGGTAGAATGGATGGGACGGGTGCGCATACGTAGTGGCTCCGTACGAGGCACGGATGGTATTGGATGCTTTGGGGTTAAGAAGGGATGGTGGACATTTGGTGATACTACTAAGAAAGCTA
>Ga0181467_100524_pt2 | contig 13336 bp, 9 predicted proteins | sample InSIn5gowninarea_2_FD_119079 | JGI IMG/M metagenome (GOLD analysis project Ga0181467, IMG submission 119079) | Clean room microbial communities from NASA Spacecraft Assembly Facility at Jet Propulsion Laboratory, Pasadena, California, USA -... ... | reverse complement strand
ACCGGTCGCGCACTGCGAGTCACGGAACAAGATGTCGTTAACGAGGAGATGTACGAGGAAGAGGACGAAGACCTGCCGGCGCAATATCGACGTGTCACCGTGCACCTGCAAACGACATCTGAAGGCTTCAACAAGCAGCTCCAGGCTTACTCCACCACTCAACATCTGACGCCCACTGCTCTGCTTGAGCAAGGCGTGAACACCATCTGGATGCAACTATATCCCCAGGCTCCTCAGTTCTCGCACCACAAGATACAACAGCCCGTGATATCACCAATGCTGCCTCCTCAGATGATTCATCACTCCCCTCGCTCACATTGTCAATCACCATATCTGGTGCCCTTCACTCCTAAGCTCGAGCCACAAGGACACGCTCGGTCAGTAACCCCCGCAACTGCTCAAGAAATGCCTGGCTGTCAGCGCAGCTATTCTGCCACTACCAGTCCCGTTGAAGCAGCAGAACCTGGAGAGCAGTGGAGAATGTCCTTGCCGGCCCAGTCGCTGCAGACAACTCTCCAGCCGCAGCCAGCAACTGAGATCCGACCATCGGTGTCACGGTCGTTCTCAAGTGTGCATGTCGCGGGGAAAGGGCAGTCGCCGCAGCAAGTCACCTCCAATCATGACATACTGCAAACCCAGCAACGACAGCCGATGCCGGCTGCATACCCTTATCCGCTGCAGATGCCCAGCTTTGATCCATCGCCGCAGCATCCAAGCTTCGGTCTGTTCTCTACGTCACTGCCGACCGAGTCGCAGCTTCCCCTTGGCAGTGTACTGGACTCCGTGAATCCTTACACTTCCTTCCTCACGTTGGGGGGTGAAGTCACGCAGCAGCCCTTCTACAGCTACAACCCCAACCCCAACCCAACATTCAGGTCAGAGCGGTCTCGCCACCCGTCAGCCGAGGGTATGCGCCAGACTTCGGCGCCTGGATTCGCATTTGGGCCGTTGGAAGCTAGTGCGACTTCTGCTACCGCCAACAGTAAACCGTCGTCTGCAAACGCAGATGGAATCACAACACTGTCCACGTCCACTTAAGGATTAAACTCTGATAGAATCTGCGCCGACATTCTCAAAGTTCTTGAAGGCAGTGGTTGTGCTACACCCACCGGTAATGGTCACTGGACAAGTCCGATCGAGGAATGGGAAGAGCTCACTGCAGCCTGGATTTTTATGGAGCGATTCTTGCTCCTCTCTGCACACATTGATAGAACAGCCCACGTGCGGGGCAACCTATTATCGGGCTGAACTGGCTTTGCACCGTGGAGCTTCCGAGGCACTCTTTCCACCCGCTCGAATGTGGCATGTTCCGTTAGACTCTTACAGGCAGGTTTTAGGGGATGAGATGTTCTAGATACTCTCATTCATAGAACGTACTTTGACACGACCTTCCGGCAGCCTCGCAGTAGACCCCCCAACTTTCATGCAGGAAAACGGGGTGACCCAAAGCCTGCCAGCGCTCTCTACCGCTTCCAAGTCCCTAGTGCTCCTTCGTTTGTTCACTGAAACCTTTCCCGTGCCGAGCCAAGTTACTGATGGCGTAAAGGATGCTGCTTCGTTTGGTATGACCCGTAAACGGCGTGAGCCTAAAACATTCATGGTGTCATGCGCCTTGTAACGAGACATGTTGGAATGGCCAGTCGTGGTGTCTGCCGTGTGATCTATAGTATTGCATTTAATGCGATGCTCGGTATGTCAAAGAGATGTCGCCCTTGCTCTTCCGTTCAATCCCCACTCCCATAGCCAACAATCCTGGCACACCGCTTGCAGTAGTACAAATTCGTGCCGAAGGAGACCATGCCGCTCTTCCCCAGACCTGAACTGATGCTGGCGCTTCGTTGACATCGCGAGCAGCGGATGATTTGGAGCGCAGGTGTGGTTGAAGTTGTAGATGAGTCCGAATCCGTAGGCGAGGATGAAGTGCTGCCAGGCGCACTGTCGTCGCTGACTTCGACTATCTCCTGAAGAGGTCGAGGCTTAGGCCGAGTAGACAAGTATGCGGCAGCTGTTTGCAGCTGTAGTAGCTTCGATGCGTCCATAGTGGGTCACGGAGTAGAAGCGGGAGGACTGATTCGCAGCGCAAGTAGTGGATTGCAAGGCTCTGGTGTTTTCGAAGAGGAAATCAGGAGACGCTAGCGGTTTTTCGTCAGAGAGATGCGATGCGGACAAGTAGGGAACCATGGAAAGGTAGCAAGCCATTTGTGTTCGCGGGAGGGGGTTTGGAGGGATTTAAAGAAGGGTGAGAGTCGGAGAGCACCATGAGAGAGATCGCGATCGTAGACAAAGTAGTTTGGTTAGGGTTGTAGTAGTGGGATGTTGATGCCGAATATCCATAGGTGGATCATCCGCACGATATGTATGGGGAGCAGAGGGCAGGAAGGACCCAACTACGTGTGGAACGTGAAACCGAACAAGTATCCCAGTGAAGCACCTTAAGCAATTTGCGTGGCACAGCGCTGGATGGGCCAAGGAAGCCCGTTTGTTAACGGTTGAAAGCAAGTAGACTTGAGAAGTTCGATTAACAACCCTACTGAGTAGTACGTGGCCCGGAGCTCCGTGCAGAGCAATCTGAATGGAGAAGTACGAAAGGTATGGGAAAGTGAGTGGCAGACAGAGCGAAACGAGATGGCAAGTCCGAAGTGAGATCTCTATCGCTAGTCTTTACTGAATTCAGCTTAGCGGCAGCCTTGCCAGAGTCTCTCATCCGACGGCATTGACGATTGGGTGAACCTCTGCTTCTCCCCGCTCCTGCTGTCACTCCGCAAAAGTCGCCGTACACGGAGCCGCAATCATCAATGTGCTGTTGGATCTCACAACACACAAACCAGTAACGTAAGCGACTGTGTGATGAACAGTGCCGCGTCATGAGCGCCTTTCTCGCACTCTAGTGATACGCAAAAACACAGCTCCAACACCATGACTAGTATGTGTATAGCTTTAATAACTTATTACATCTCAAAATAATAGTATTAACATTATAAGTTTCCCTTTTAGAAATTAATTTTGATATTTACACTTATGAGTTATATCTAATCTTACATTACTTTACTCATGGATCAGACTTAGAAACAAGATTCACAAGTTAAGAATTAAAAAGCTAAATAATTTAAAGGATTAGAAAACCAAGAAATTAAAGAGTAAATATGATAATACTAGAAATTAGAATACTATAACACCCGTGTTTGGCTTGTTGGCTTAACGCCGCATGTCGACAGGAACGCCAAGGACTTGTGTTTACTTTGACCATCTAACTTCAACGGGTTAGTGAACGCGAGTCGTGCGAAAGCATAGCCCATGTGCTATTAGCGAGCCCGCCAGGAAATAACCAGGACCTCGTCTTAGCACATCGGTAAGACTTATGTCAAAGCATGTTCGCACCCATCTGTTTTGACTGCGGCCAAAGGCAACGGTTAACGTGCGAGTAGTTGTGACGAACAATCCTTACCTCTCACAAAGTCGCCCATAGAGCGGTGGTAACTGGCCTCGTCCCTCCATCACGTCGCTCGCATCTTCGCCAACCATTCAATGTTCTTCCGATCTTGGCGTCTCTGAAGACCGCGTACGGGGTTGAGTCAGACGTCCTTGGAGTTTCTCGAACATGAAGGCCAGGGTGGGTCAATCCGAACAGTTGGGATGAATCTGAAGGCGGGATAGAGGGGTATTAGGCGCCACTCTAGGCGCTGGGTCTTGGTCAGAACATCGTTTGTTGCTCCCAAGGTCACAAAGTAGATGGCGTTGTGAGAACCCGCTACATTACGCCAGTGAACTCATCATGCCACTACGTTAGAGCGGGGGCACCCCATGCGCCGATGCCGTGATGTGCTCGATCGCACTACGGGAGCTTTGACAGGGAGCGGCCTACCGACCGAGCCAAAACCGGGTTTGGAGGATGGGCCCCCACAGCTCCGCGCAAACTACTGCAACGCAACCTGCATTTGCACTTGCATCTTCGTTCAACCGTGCAAAACCGGTCACGTGTACACCAAGCAATGGGTTAGCCAGACAGAAGTCCATACAAGAGGGTTTAATCTCACGGTTGTCAGGAAAACATTGATCCAAGGAGCTGGTGCTCTGATACTTCGACAAGCCTCCATGATGGGTGGCACCAAGCGCGTCGCTCAGGCTTGTGATGCCTGCAGGCTACGGAAAGTCAAGTGCAACGGCCAGCAGAGGTGCTCACAGTGCAGTCACTTGAATCTCCGCTGTGTGTATCGGACCAAGCAACAAAAGAGAAATGCCTTCAAACGGGGCCGGCTCATCTCAGAGTACAAACAACGGAGTAGTAATGGTGCAAGCCCCTCTGATTTACCCTCGAGATCGGGACTAGCTACAAAAACTATGGAAGAACCTCTGCCCGTCGTTCGGATGAAAAGCGCTGCAAGCGGCTGCACAACAACTGTTCCTACAGCTTCAGACCATGCGCCGCTAGTCAGTCCAGGCGACGTATGGCTGGGTGCGGAATCCCGTAAGTTCAAACATCGTGCTCTAGCTTGATCCAGCGCGTTTTCCGATGTATGGCCAGCGGGTTATATGCTGAGGGTGATAGAACTATCACGAAGACACACCACCCAGAACCTGAACGTGCTACCGGGAGTATCCTCAATAGGTGCGGAGGTCAGCGGAGAAGGCTCTTTAAGCGGCAGATGGCTTTGTGGTCGCAGTACCTTCGGTACGTGGTCCATGCAGGCACGAGGTGAAGTCGCATGGACCATGCTCATATCCGATATAGGTCCCCATTATGATGCCTCATTCTTCCTGGATCTGCTTCAAGACTACCGATGCAATGTCTATTCCTTGTGCCCAATCGTCACGGAACGGGAGATCAGGGAGTCCGTCAGTCTCATGCACATGAGCAGAGAGCATTGCTCGCTTGTTTATGCGCTTGGAGCTGTCACAATAAATCTTACAAAGACTGATCCAACGCACGATCCTAACGTTTCGAAACAGACCTTCTACCTATCATTAAGATCAACCGAGTTGCGCGGGGCAAGTTTGTTGAGTGGCGAAGTCACCATCAGATTGATCATGGTCTCCCTGTTTCTGCACAACTGCCTAATGACGCTGCGCAAGTTCGACATGGCGTTCTTCTATCTGCAAGAAGCGATCACGATGATGCTAATGTTACGGATGGACGATGCCGCTGCCGTGTCAAAACTCGACGTTCAAGAACGAGCAAGAAGGCAGAGACTGTACTGGGCAGCCTTCATACACGAGCGGGTCTTAGCCGTTGTTGATCACAGACAAGTGATGCTGCCACCCCTTGGCAGCGATACACCGGAGTTTGATCCGAGCCTTCCCCCAGGCGCCCACGAGGGGTTCGCTAAGATCGTCAAGCTCTTCTCCCTAATGGACGATGAATTCCTGCGGAACTGGCTGTTCTTAGCGTCATCCACCGCTTCCACGGCCGTTACCACGGCCTGGATCGAGCGGAAGCACCGCAAGCTCGAGGACAAGGGATCAGCATCACTCATGCCCCTGCCCTCCAGTTGTAGTATAGCATGTCTAGGGGACATGGCGCAAGCGGCTTTGATCGTTACGCGTTACTGGCTTCGGACACTGCTGTGATGAGCGGCGTTGTCAAAGTAACTCTGGGACCTGTGCAGTCAGGAAGAGCATATGTCTTTACCGTCCCCCGTCTACGCCTCCTCTCGAACACGCCACTTGAGCTCATCGTTCTCATGCAAGAAAACCAGGGTGAACGGCCCCAGGATCTTACAGAATTCATTCTATTCTCCGCTTACATATTGGGGTATCACATGTTCATACCCACTGATCTATATAACCCGGTGAACCCCACGTGTGCTGTGTCTCCCTCCACTAGTGTTACCTGACATCTGTCAGAATACAAGGGCAAAGCTGTAATTTGCAAAATGCGCTCGAAAAGAATTTAACACACTTACCGATCTCTCGTATTGTTTACAACATCAGCTCTAATCGACCTATCCGTAGTGATCAAGGATGAAGATATAGAGGCCCTATTATATCTATATCAGCTATGGGTATAGATGTCAGGAAGATGTACGGATAGGACTTACAAATAACGCGTTGACAAATCAGCAGCTTCCTCCGATAGGACTCTACGAAAGGGTAGCACGCCATTGACTACACCCTACTGAACCAACCGCAGCTGGAGTGATTACTGCACCAGGGGTACTTATACCAAAATCTGCCCCAGTAATAGCTCCAGTAGTTTCAGCACGAAGGAGAAGAGCAGGTATGACTGCCACTGAGCTGTTGTTTGTGATTGACCTTTAGCATTTGGCATGATGCATGAGATGGATGAAACACTTAGGCCGAAAATGGGCTTCGAAGGACTCACGTTCTTAAGCAACCCAAAAGCAACCATCCAGCAGATCGACGATGCCAAGTCGAGTAAGAAAGCATAGAAAGAATAGCGTAGCGGAGGTATGAGGACAAGAGAGCACGCAATACTGATGCCAGCAATTACTTCGGCGTAGATGATGCGATCATCTGTGCTAGCATGTCCAAGGTCTAACAAGTATAGAAAGCGGCCCAATATTCCAGCAACAACGACTGCAGATACGAACTCAAGGAAGCGGACAACCACTGAGGGAATTTGCACAAATCTTAATGCCGTGTGCATGATGGAGGTATCAGTACTTCGGCAGGTTAAGTAGGTATCTGCAGAAGGAAAGCATGCAAGGAGTGGAATGGTGCGGAACAGACGGGTTATCCGAGTTATGAGAACGCAACCGGATGACCGCGGAAGGGAACATGAAAAATGATTTAATCTCATGGACGCAGAACGCCCCCAACACCTGTAATACAATCCCTCGTCAAGAGCCTCCGTCTAAACAAGCCAGGTTATAGTAGATCGGGAAGGTGCTCAGCGATTAAGAGTGCCAATGGTAAAGGACGTGGAAAGAGTGGAGGCTGAGTTCCAGGCAGCAACGAAAGCTTCCCTGCACTCACCTTAGTAGCGTGTGAGCAAGGCGTAGCATGGGCGAATGATCTATCCAGTACTCCCATGAGACACATCCTGCCCGCGGAGCTTACTCATCCGGATATTCCATAGGTAGAGGTGATGTTCTGTCGTAGATCACCTGCACAACTAGCCATGACTCCTTCGCCGTTGCTAGAACCTCTCGCCAGGGGAACGGCTATCCAATGCCTGACACGTGGACGGCCCACACGCGCACCTCGAACAAGTCTCAGTTATCGCTTCCTGAAGCGAGATAGCGCATCGATGCAGAGGTGTGCAACACAACCAGCTGATTCACTGGCCTTGCAAACCATAGACCCTGATAACATCATCTCGTCTGTAATGCCCCGTGGCGAAAGATTCGTTCGCGGGTGGATACGAGGCGTGAGTGCAATCAGCCTTGTGGCGTTCAAAAGTTGGCGACCGACGTACGCTGTATTGATTTGACGATACGAGTGAGGCCGCACTGCAGTATGTGCCAAGCCTCAGCTGAAAGCTTTACAGCAGCGCTTGGTGGACTGGAGTTGTGTGATAGGGTGAACAAAGCAAGACAGAGTTGTTAGTGGTCCAAGAGGTGCCTCTTGAAATAGTAGGCCTTAGTTGATAAGGCATCATGTTACATGACGATGTCCCCATATCGTCGAGTTGTCGGTACCTCGCTATCTTGTCAGATACGATGTCTACTTCAGGTTCAGTATTGGGTTCAGATCCTCCGCAATACGTGGTTAGCCTGCTCTAGGAAATTGGACCGCTTGATACAGGTCCCCACGGTTTGTAAAGTTTCCTTGGCAAAACACTAGGTTCTCTACATCTTTCTTTGTTCAATCGCCATTAGCGCTGCGTGACACTGCTTTCCGCAAAGACACAGTACAAAGGCAGTCGGCAATCAAGACTGTTCAGTTAATCTGATATCTGAGTTCTCTTCCTTGATATCAAGTCAGTGACTCTTCCGTATCGTATCTGTGCACACCAAAGACGGAATTACCAATGAGACAACCACGTCAAGGCATACTTTATTACTGTTTAAAAGCGGATCGTGCTTGTCGAGTACAAAGCGAGAACAGAAACACAGTTAATGTCAATCGATGCACTGCCGCATCCAATCCACTTCGGATGTGGAAGGCTAATTGGTAACCGCCTCTGAAACTCCAATGGGTAGCCGCCTTCACGTTGATATTTTCGTACGACCTCGAACTTTTCGTCTCCAATAGAGCGTCGACGACAGCACTGTTATCCGTTGCATATGTGAGTAAGGCGTGACGTTTCCCTTTGTAGTAAACCCCGTTTGACAATCTGGTTACGAATGTGGCTGGCCGACCGTCTTTCGCCGCTTGCTCTTCGCCTCTCGCAACACCCCGATTCTTTTGTTCTCTTCTCTGCTGGCTCAGTATCTTCGTGAAACGAGTTCGTTTTGTTGTCAACTGCAGATGAGTTGTCATTCAGAGGAGTAACATGGTCGTGTATCCATGCGTACACAGGCGATACTTCAGTGATTGGTGACTGTAGGCATGAAGCATCCACAACCTGATTTGACAATGACGGTATCGTTCATGAACCCGTATAGATTGATGTGTTGAGCAAGATGCACGCAAGCACCTTCGCTGACAGATCCATGATCGCTCTCATACAGATTTCCTGTCTGCGAGAAGTCTTCGAGGATGCTCTGTAACATATCTTAGCCAGCGTCAAGTGCATTATGGTGAGCATACTAGCATCAACCGCATTGCCGAGAGAATTTGTCAAGTCGGTCAAGCCCTGCGATAGGGTGCAAAAATCGAAACATCATCCTTCGGAATATGACGAGGCCACATTCTGCATCGTGGAGAACCCGTGTTCCTAATGTTCAAGAGTCTACAGCAACGGCAGAAACAGCTGAGCTCCCCACAGCAGACCTCGGCTGCCAATGACTCGTGCATGCTGTAACTCTACAGACGCGAAAGTGAATGGATGCAGGCCTATACAGATATCGCAGGCAATATACGAGCGAATCTCATCCATTGTGATAGGTTTCCAATGACGAGGATTCTTGAACTGATCAGGATCAGGTTGGTGCGTATCCGCATACGCGTTTGTGTTTTCAGCAATGTCTTGTAGAACCATTCAGATATAAAGAGGTTAAATATAGTGATAGGATTCTCGTATAGTATGCCCTTTGGTATCTTGACTTCAGGCTGACGGTCCTCCACCCAACATGGCTCAAATTCAGGGATTAGACCTGGAATCAACTCCGGTAAGTCTATAGTATTTTTCTGTGAGCTTCCTGGCTCTTTCTTAGCGCGTTTTGGTGGCATAGTGTTGAGGGTTGGGTTGGTTGCCAAATGCGGGGAAATGTGAGGCTATGCCAAGACTTGTGATAGTGGTTCGTGCACAGCCTAGCACCCGGCCCAGCACCCGGCCCAGTACCTGGCCCAACAAAGGGATAGGCAAGGGGCCTCGTGCAGTTACATCCAATATTGTGGAGTATATGCTCTTCACTGACTTGACTTGGGAGGTTACGGCTAGTAAGGATGAGCGTGTGAGCTTCTTGGAGGCAGCTGTGGAGAAGTTTGGTTCTAAGGACGTTGTCAACGAGTGGCCAAACGAGCCCAGAATGTAGATAGTTCACAGTGAGTCAGGTGGTCAGAAAACCGCTGAAATGGGCTTAGGTTCATTGGGAACGAGCCATCAATACGATTATTCTAATGAGCAAACGCTCGCCCAGCAGGGGCGGCCCGTAATATTTTGGTGTGGTGGTCCTTAGTGGTTCCCCTGCCGCTCGGAAGCGATCGTTATGAGCATGGGGTCAGTGAAGCAGTGCTTCGAAGGATTGCTGCCGATCATCCACGTCACCTTCGAGCTACGTCGTAAGGTCCTCGTTCTCTATTTAGTTAAATCTCCTGCGTTACGCACTTAGCTTTCGGCCATCTTCCCAGCTTTCACACAAAACCAGTTAGAGACCCTAAGTCAAGTGGCCTCAATTTCTTGTCCGTTCAACTCTAATTCGAAGTTCCTAAAGTCCACCATCCTCATAATCCGCGACAGCAAACATCCAACAAGCAACTACCAATCAAGTAGACGACTGCAGAAGCTTCAGAGATCGTTATTACCACCGCTCGGGTAATCCCCGACTAACTCCTCGAACCCAACCTAGTCATGCGCTTCCGCAGTGTCTTCACCAGCCCATGCGACCGCCGCTGGCATGGCAAGCCGTGCCGCGGACCCTGCCTCCTAATCCCCATTAGCATCCTATTCATCCTCGTCTGGGTCTTCACCATCATCACCTTCGTCTACAGCCGCATATGGGACGATCGGTATAATAAAGCCCGAGCAAGGAAGCATTACTCGGTAAACTACCCACCAATCCGGTGGACCATGTATGAAAGTTATCAAGATGGCCCGTAAGTGCCCCCCTTACTTAAGCTGCCCGCACCCTTCCTTTCGACAGGGCGTGGAGCATTGCCAACCTCCCACAGCCACGAAGTTATCTCTCCCCTCGTCTGCCTCTGTTTCGAATCCCTCCACCTCCCCCTGCATATCTACTCCTATATCACCTCGCGCCTGCACCCCATCGCAGCCCTCGTCCTCTCCATCATCTGCGCCGGCCTCTGGTTTCAGGCCGCCGTCATGGTTGTGATCATCGACGTGGGCGCCGAGCAGGTATACCCGCCCGTGTGGACCACCCTAACAATTATGCGTTCGACGCTGGCAGCGATCATTAGTGTGTTGTATTTCGTTTACCTAGGGTTTGCGGCGGGGGCGGTGCATAGGTGGAGGAAAGAGAAGCAGGAGAGGGTGAGGCTTAGGGTGAAGGGGAACGAGGAGGGACAGGTCCTGACCGCGATGCCATCCTCTGCATCTAATGGCTCCACCTAGGACGCGATTATTGCTTCCTCGTTCTCGTTTCATAATAAACTTCAACGTACTTTCGCTGGCATGACCTCCTAGCACTCTTCTTTTGTTGATCTTATCTTTGGCCTCCGCGTCCGCCGACCGTGTTCCTTAGAACTTGATGTAATCTATAATTATATCCACCACTACTACTCTCTTACTCCTTCTATAAGCCCTCCACTATGTTTGCACCTCAAGAAACGTACCATTATTCGAGATATACTCAGACATAGAAACCCAAGGTCGCCAAGCTAGCATGGCCTCTCAGTAGGTCCCTTGGCTTGAAACAGTGATGAGTTTATGAGCTTAACCTTCTCCAATCCCAAAGGAAGCCGCGCCGCTGCAAGCGGGCTGTCCTCTTGTACCCTGGGTTCGATTCTACCGTAGTGGTCAAAAGATCGTGTCGCAATCGGCGATCCCCAAGTTTCGGCTGATGCAGCCTCCCTTTCAGCTAAATAGGCAAGGAATACAGAGGCTAGATTCTGCAAGGGTTAGACGGGAACACCAGAAGGGCCTTGGGTGGGAAAGAAAGCCTAGCACGCTGCACAGCCGGGCACCTGATTGCGCCTAAGGGACGCAGAACACTTGACCGAATGAAGAAGCTTCTGTACCCTGATGCATGAACAGCGACTGGCAATTTACTACTAGACACAGCCATGAGGACAATAAGTCACGCGCTTCTAGCGAGGTCTGCCAAGTGGTGGCGAGTCTGTATATAATTATTAACGTAGCACTAAATACAGCGCCGAGTGCAGTACTCTGACGATGCGCCGCACTCCTGGCGCTGTCGATACCCCTCTTGCTCTCCAGGTTGTTATCCTGGCGTACCGCTTCCAGCTGGAGAAGCCCTGAGTTGAGATTGAACGCCAGCTGGGCGTGATATCCACCACAGTTATGCTCATCTGCCGCAGGGCATCAGAGAGAGCTGGGAATGAGGATACGAACGACTTGTTAGCTATGTTGAAACTAGGCCCACGTCGTGCAGGCTTGCCTCTCCTTGTTCCACCTGGGTACACAGTAACTAACCAGCTGTGTCAGGCCGTCCTCCACCACGAAGACCTTGACGTTATTGGCGCTTCTCTGGTGGCTATGGAGCCGCCTACTCCACTCGCCAACGGTTCGCATTATCGTTATCTGTAGCGATGAAATGGACGTCTCTTTTAATGGATCTGATCGATATAAGCAGAAGGTCTCACGGCCAGAGAGCGTTAACTCCTACACCTACCCAAAGGCGAGGACGAAACCTCGTTTTGTCATCAAGATATGGGCTGCCTGCTGCTTGGCTCCACGGATACGCTTTCCAATCGCTATTTTGAAGAAGGAGACGCTTGAGGATAAGGATACATTAAAGGAGCTGCTGGATCCAGCTGATAAGGAGAATAAAGAGGATTGTGAGTATTTACAGCAGCAGGTTTTGATATCCGGCACTCCAGCAAACGCCCGTTTAGCATCCATCAACGCAGAAACTCGCAGCCGCCCGTTTAGCATCCATCAACGCAGAAACTCGCAGCCGAAACGCGCGCGAAGGAAGAGACTTGAGAGAGAAGAAACCATATCAAGTAGTGGAGCGGCAACAAAAGCCTTATAAACAGAGCAAGCGAGGCTAGATTCTAGAAGCAGCTGCTGTATCCGTAATACTGCCGCATCAGAGAGCTCAATCCGGACGCCCAAATCTGGCTGGTTGTAGAAAATGTTAAGGTCCATAAAGCAGCCTGAGCTCGCAATCGATTCTTAATTAGAAAGCTTGATATCCGGTACCTGGATCATCCACCAAACTCTCAAGATCTACGCCTTATTGGATGTTGCCTCGACTACCTTGATCAGTTGTTAGGTAATTACGAGGTCAACTCAGTAAGTAAGGCAGCGATCAAACAGGCGGAGGGGCACATAGTTAAGTTGTGGACTAGGTGAGAGATAAGGATAAAGATACTCGATTGCACGTCAACTACGACTTTCGATAAGAAGGCGACTCTCTGCAACGAGTATGGAGGCAAGAACAACTACACGGGTTAACCACTAACGCCCTATTGCACTAGCATCTTTAGGATAATTGTACAGAGCCGTCTGCACTGCTATTTGCGATAAAAGCGGTCGCCGCTAGTGGCCTTATAGGGGTTGCCATACAGCTTCTGAGCAAGGAGGAGATCTTGAGATCCACCACTCCTGTATAGAGTATGCTGCTGAGCAGGCTTTAGCACACCTTCGAAATGCTTGCGAACTTGATAAGGATGGCAGTCCTATTAGCAATAGCAAGAGACAATCCGTGCTTAAGAGCATACGTCCCGGCATGAGTCAATAGCTTGTGCCCGCTTTGGGAGAAAAGCAGACGGAGAAAGCCATCATAGTCCTGGAGCGTGTTGGGATCGAACGGTTTGATTAGCGAGGGCAGGTGTTTCTGGGCGATACTGATAGCAACTTGCCGATAGAGTGATGTGGTTAGCTTGAGCGGACACTCTGGAGTCGCTAGCCTGAGACTTTCCAAGCATGCCGCCGGACTAAAGCACCCAACCTCATCATCGTGCACGG
>Ga0181467_100741_pt1 | contig 13338 bp, 16 predicted proteins | sample InSIn5gowninarea_2_FD_119079 | JGI IMG/M metagenome (GOLD analysis project Ga0181467, IMG submission 119079) | Clean room microbial communities from NASA Spacecraft Assembly Facility at Jet Propulsion Laboratory, Pasadena, California, USA -... ... | reverse complement strand
GGTGGCGGTGGTGGTGATGGTGATGGTGTAAGAGAGGTGCGTAATGTGTGTGTTTGGACTTGGGGTTGGGTTAAAGTAGGGGTAAAGGTAGAGGGAAGGGTAAAGGGAAAGGTAAAGGGAAAGGTAAAGGTAAAGGTAAAGGTAAAGAAAGGTAAAGTAACAGTCGGCTATAATAATTTGTAGTGCAGTGCAGTGTATGATAACCAGTGTAAGTAGCGGTACTAGTGTGAGTACTAAGTGTAAAGTGCACGGAGGTACAATCACCTCAGTGTATTACGGAGGTACATTAGCTAAGTATACTTCGAGTGAAGCATTAGCATCAGCATCAACATCAGCATCACGAATTCTCAATATATTTTGTATCATGTATATATGTAGCGCATATTCCCAACCGCTATACTATCATATCATACACTTCAAGCCTGTATTCCGAAACTCTTTCCCCCCCGCGTCCCGTCGTCATTTTCATCACAGTAGCAGAAGAAGTTGAGTTGAGTCGAGAATGGTTACGATCGATATCCTGCCTTGGTATAGTTTTCTAGATCTGGGTTTTTTTATATACTTAGTGTATATCTTGTATATATCTTGTATATATGCTTTCCATCCAACTAGAGTCATACGGGCGGGGTGACGTCTCAGCAATTTCCCGAAGGGATGGGAGAAAAGATGGGATGGATGGGATGTCTTGCTTGGATAGGATCAATATCCTGCGCTGTAGGTAATACCCTGGGAGGAGCAGGGCGAGTTCTTGTTATCCCTGTGTTTATAAATTGTTTGTGGATGGAGTTGTTGTTCAAGAAGGGGGAGTTCACTGTATTTGGGGGAGTGGGAGTGGGGAGTGAGGAGTGAGATTAAGATTAAAGACTATAAAAGGAAGATGGTTAGCGGGAATATAGGGATGATAGGTAAAGAACATGCGTCTGGGACCCAGAGGATTTCCACCTACTGATATCTATCAATATCTTGCCTCTAAAACTCATAAGAATTTTCTTATTGCTATAGTGTTAGCATGTAATAACTTATTTGCTGCGAGGAAATGCTTACGCAGAGATGTCGGCCGACGGCTTCTCACTCAACTATATACATGATCTTAGTACAAAGGTGGAGAGAAGTTTGTTGTGTAGAGGACTAATATTGTATAATATTACTAATGTAATAAGGCTATGCAGACTTCTTTAAATCGTTAATTGTTTTTATTTCAAGCTTCGTAGACAAAATCAACTACAGACAGCTTTTCTAAGGAGACTCTTGCATTTCATACATAGATAGATAATCTCTCTAGTCGGACACTGTAGACATCATAAGTCAATGCAGTTCGAGCTCCTTCGATTCTCAAGTGAGTGGTTTTTACAGCGGCGAGATCAATGTTCTTTGTCTGTTCAACGGCCATCTTCTTCAAGGTTCACGCCCTTGTCAGTGGCCCTTCCTAGGCAGAAGCTCTTCAAGGCGGCTACTTCTAAGCAGATGCTTTTATCAGTTGCCTTATCGAAGCCGTTCTTTGAGCAGATGATCTCATCGGCGGCCTTTCCCAGGCAGAAGCTCGTTACGGTGGCTTCTTTTTGAGCAGATGCTCTCATAGGTGGCCTTATCGGAGGCGTCTTTCAAGCAAATGATCTTATTATTGGCCCTTCCCAGGCAGAAGCTCTTCACGGCGGCTTTTTTCTAACCGAACGCTCTCATCGGTGGTCTGTAAACGATCTCATCGGTGGCCCTTTCCAGCCAGAGACACTTCGCCCTTCCCAGACAGGGACTCTTCACGGCGGTTACTTTTTGAGCAGATACCCTCGTCGGTGATTGAGCTCCAGGATTAAGATCAGATGCTGACGAGAATACACAACTGAGGCTAAAGTTCGCCGATCAACTAGGTCAGTCTCAGAGTGCTTGAGTTGCATGACTCTACCAGAAGACTCATCTCTAGAAAGACAAAAGGCAGCGAGGCTGAATTTGGGGTTGGCGCTCTGCTTTGGGTCTATATGTGGGCGAGCGCTTGCATCAAGGCAGCAGGATATGCCTGGAATCCTGCTCTATATAACGACTGCTTGCGCATGTTCATACGCTATGTGATACTCAAGCTTGACCCTCTTTACTAATTTCTCCTTTTTTTTTACCCCCTTGTCCCCCGTGTCTGTACTAGGCACGAATCAGATTGTCATGGCTGATTCCCCAACTTTACGAGCATGGAGGCAGGAATATGCCAACGACATAAGACCGCAGTTGATGAGCAGTTAGAACGCAACAACAACCTAAATAACATCCAAAGACTAGTGGCGTGGTTAGAAAGAGAAGTTGAACCGCGGCTTAACCTCTACGAAACGCTTGTACACTCGTAAGTGCCTCCTTATGCCTTTCAAATCCGATACTAAGAGTCTGCTTAGAACCGACCCCACTGCTGTGTCTGTACGAGATTGCGTAACAAGGAGGTAAGTGTCTTAATCAAAAAGCCGCTATAACGAAGACTTATACGTTGAACCAACAGCCAACAGCTTGTACAGCAGGCACGGCAGGCACGGCAGGCACAGCACGCACAGCAGGCACGGCAGGCATGGCAGGCACAGCAGACACCGCAGAGAATTGCCGCAATCGCGGCTCGTAGACGCGAGGAACGGCAGAGAATTGCCGCAATTGCGGCTGCTGAGCGTAGACACGAGGCTCACGAACAAATAACAGCGGAAGTTGCAAGGCCTCTCTACTGGCAGGGTAGTGACCGTCACTTTTGGACTGATGGTGCACCTTACCCTGATCATGTACCTCGCCCTAATCATGTAAGGTCAAGACCTCGGAGGGGACCTTGGGCATGGGGATTCTAAATGTAAGCTGTGGAAAATTCAGAATGTTATAAAGAGAAATAGCACAGGCGTCACTTGATTTTTTGAGTTAGGTTTGGTTTTTTGTAAAGCTGGCTTTATATACTGTAAAGCTCGCGACTAATGACTATTAATGAGACTTAATCTTTAGTTTGTTTCTAATAGAAAAGAAGAAAAGAAATAATGAACCACTTTTCATCCAGTAAATGAAGTTATAAGAATCATGTAAAAGTAGAGAACATAAGATTCTCACCGCAATCGACGGTAGGGTTTTCGACGACAATACTGCTACTAAGAACAGGGGCTTGGCGGAATACAGAGAGTTGTGTGCTTGTAGCTTTTGCTAAAGCTTAAACTTATCGACCAGGAGGTCGCTTGCGCAGATGAAGCTCGGGGTATGGCCTGAACAGGCTCCTCCAAATGTGTTTGTCTCTCTGAGAGTAGATGCATTCCCCAACTGCTGCTTCAAATCCTGTATGTGCGGGAGTTATGTGGTTGAAGGGGATTTGATAAGGTAGGTTAAAATATTATATCAAAAGCAATTTTGGTCCATGGCTATTCAGCTACTATGCTCATCTCCACCACCGCGCACCGAAATGACCGTATTCGAAGCGAATTCTCCATTCTTTCAGGTCACAGAACAGGATTCTCCTCCACAGCGTCATGTTTAGACTTCGAGAACACCTCGTCTTCCTTCTATGCTAATCATCGACTGCTAGTGATTCTCTTTCGCCATGGCTCGCGTCATAACGGTATGAAACGGAAAGAATGACAGGCGAGGAAGGGAAGTGGAGTTTTAGTGCTGGTCAAGGTCAGCCAAAGTTGATACCATACTAAGAATTGTGATTGAGAGAGGGGGAGGGGAGAAGCTCACACGGCAGCAGCCACACTGCTTGCTCGAACAGTCGGAAGAACCGTGGCAACCGCATGAAGCCATGATGAAGATTGTTCAAGAGGTTGGTAGAGCACGGTCTGAAGAGTCTTCTTTCTTTTGCGTGGTATGGGGGGTACGAGATCTGAGTTTAGGATGATGATCGATGCTTAGAAAACAGGAACAGGAACAGAGCAGAAGGGGAAGTCGGATGTAGGAAGAGGAGACAGCTTTATATACAGATCAGCCATTGCGAGTCCTAGCTCTGCAAGTCAACCATGCGCGCCTCCGAATGCATGATCAAGACAAATTTCTATGACGATATCAGGTAAAAACCATGATGGGCATCCAGACACTTGCAAATATATGGAGGGTCCAGTCATGTGTACGACTGTACGTTCCATATCCGTCTTTTACTAGAAAGAGAGAATGTACAACAAACGACACTCGTCTTGCATCTGCATGTGTGGGCTTTCCTCGTTGAAGCTTCATATTCTCTGGGTGATGGCTGAACAGTGGGGATAGGTGTCGTCGAATAGTACTGTAGAGACAGGAGATGCACGTTTTGACTACTCCTGTCTAGATTCCCTCAAATTTGCAGTCTTTATCATATCAGATTAAAGAGCGATTGCTTCAAAGAGGGAGGCCTAAGTACTGTTCTGCTTTGCTCATCAGCTGGTCCCCCTTTATTCCTACAATTCTAGGTCTCAGACCCTTCCATGGCACGGTACATCCATCAGCTTTTCGTTCATTGGCACCGGATCGAAGACCGGAATACCCCATTTTGAGAAGAGGAGTGGAGTGTTTTGTTTCAACAGATAAATAAGCTTGAAGGCTGGAGTCTCGATTTCATAGGTGGGGCCCGAACGGAGGAGCATATGGTGTGTGGAGGGGAGGAGTCGACATCGCGCCGATTCGAAGCGGGGTCGTTGGTAAGAAGAAATGTTTTCGGGACTCGGAGCTGTCAAGGGGAGCTACTGTAGGAAGACGGTAGAATTCGGGGTTGCCTGGATAGAAGTGGGAAGGGTGAGAGTCGACATGTGAAGATCTCGAAGAGTTGGCGGTGTTGGGGAGACAGTGTCAAGTGGATGGACTGAGTGGACGGTGCGAGGGTCATGTTGTAGAGTGGCACGATATGTTGTGCAAATTTGCTATTTGGAGCATTTGCTACGTTATGATGGGGTCTTTGTCGGGCTCTAGATTGTTAGTACTCCACAGTTTGTGGGGAATGCAGGTAGGAAGCGAGATGTGGTCTGGATTTTGACCGACACAGTGATGATTCAATAGAATTTGTTCGTAGAGACACAAAGCGTCAAACAGTAGAAGCATATTGTTGGAGAGTGTAGGAGCAGAGTATGAAAACAATTTTTTTGACTGCTGACATGGTGGCAGAATGCAACGCAATCGCGATGTGGAAGCACATTAACATTATCTTGACTAGCACTTTAGCAACGGTTCTCTTCTGAACTCGGTGACTATCAACACAAGTTGGTCCGAGCTCATGTATTTCACCACAGTGCACTTGATGCACCTACTTGGGACATAAGTCAAGGGATGCCAAACAAGGTTGTCTCAGTCTAGGACAGCAAGCAACAGAGCCTTATACTTGCTTCTATGCTCACATGTCCTTGCGGCGTCAAGCAAGATAGAGAAAATCGACTGCCTGCAACTTTGCATAACAGCCAAAACTTTGACTGTAGTAAAGAAACAAACCTACGATGGTGCATTCACATTCAACAGCTCTATGCGAAAGGGTACGATGTTTCCGTTCTCGGGTTGTCAATGAACGTTATCATCCCCGGAAAAGCCCGATGTGTTTCTGTATCCATTTTCATCCCATACACTTCAACAATGTTGTCTCCAATTCCCAGTCTCCTCCCCCGCCCAACCCCACACCCTTAATCATCCTTAAAGACTTTCCATTATGGCAACCTCAGTGACCCATACCGTTCAGCAAGTGCCTGAATGTAGCCCGGGCGACGAGGAAAGTCTATCCATGCTCGAGAAGTCATCGAATGAGGAAGGATATCGATCGCTACGAGTGGGTGTATTGATTCTAGCAGGTGCACCCACCGTTTTCAGCGCATGTACCTGTTCAACATGATCAGTGTCATTCGCACTGAATAAGAATACAACGGCAATCGCCCAGTACTTACACTTTCCACCGTCTGCGCTGCATTGGCAAGCCATAATGATAGATTTCGATGGTGTGATGTTTTTCCGAAGAAAGGGGTTGAATGTCTTGTATATTTGTGATGTGTTGTATATTATGCGTATGTCTTGTCACAACCGATGATGGGAGGGGACACGCTTCCTTTATACCCGTCTATGCAGCCCTTGTTGGTCAGCGCCCAGTGTGTAAAACCTGCGCCTTTTGTGCGTTGCTTTGCGTCTTTTCTGCGTTATATGCGGCCTATTTGCGTAGTGTGGTCTGAGAAAGGATCGCCTTGGTTGCTGATGGAGGGGTCAATGGTCAATGAGGGGTTGTTACAGGGGCGTTTGGTGGAGCCTGTGTGGCAATCTGTTGGTCATTCTTGTATTGGGGGCAGAGAATGGGGGTAGGCTGACATGGGCCTCTGGGAGAGCTCCTTAGCGCTGGGGTCTATGAATTTGACGTCCCCCATCGTTGATGTGATCCGGAGATCTTCGACTATGTCTCGATTGTGCAACTTGAGGGATGAATATAAGGTGATTTTGTGTAGGGTGCACAGACAGCACCGTCCAAGAATTCAAGCATGTTTTGTCGTTTCGTGTATGGCTTCAAGGAGCAAGTGCTTCTCGAAGCCAGGTCCTCGAAGCTGGAGATTGTATCTGGGTATAGTACGTTCTCCACTTCTGTATGCCTGTTATAAGAAGTTCGTTATTGACGACGAGTGTCATAGATCCATCGAATCTTCGCCACCAACATCAGACAATTCGGGGAATCGGGCTGGCAGCAGGCAATGCAGCGGAAGACCAATCGAAACATGCTCAATATTGCCGGTCTACGACATGGCTGAAGTGCCGAAACTGTTCTCTTCAGAATTGCTCATAAATGTTTCAAGCCAAGAGTCAGACTTTAAGGTCAGTTGTTCGGCACTTTCTGAGTCTACTAAGTGGCCGAGCGGCCATTTGGTTGTTTCCTTTCGATACTCAAGAGATGGGTAGCAGAGGAGGACTTTACTGCGATTGCAGCTTGAGCAATGTGAGCCATTGGGAAGGGTGCTCGGTTGGAAAGTGGAGTTACAGTCGTATCAACCGGGTCTGGCCATGCACATCCGGAATCTCAGAGCCCATGACCAGATCATATCTGATGAACAAGTGAGATTCGCCACCTGATCGGAGACTCAATCTCGTTTAGACCATCTCCAGTTCAGAAATCATAGTATGATTGCCCTAAATACTCTCCACGCGCGAGTACTTGAGTGGCCCATAGATGGTCCACCAACGTTGGCCTGTACACAAGTCGAGTCAGGATAGTGCAGGTGATGAAAGCCTCGATGCCATGTTATGAGCTTGGGCCTAGTATGACTGGCCAGAGAAAATGTATTCGGCTGTAGTTAGGCAAACGTGAGTCGATGTCTGCATTCCTACCTAAAGCCAATAACACCTCAGTGGAAGCCGAATTTTTGCAATCCAAGTATTCAGGATCCGGGGTAAATGCATAGTAGCTCTTTCGGAGGATGATTTCAGGGAAAAGGACAGGCTCACCTGATGTGGAGGATTCAAGCAGAAAGCAATAAGTAAACAAGATCCTTTGTACGTTTGATGGTATTTGGTTCTCGAAGCATCGAGTATGGTGGGCTTAGTAGCCACAAAGTCTAGATTTCGGAGTACCACGCCTTGTTTGCTGCTCGTTGTAGGTGAATCTTGTTGTCCAAGTGATCTTCGACGTCTTCGCTCATGCCACTCTTCATAATTAGTCTTCTCCAAGACGACTTTGATTGACTCCACAATTTTGTCGTCTCTGTTTGCAGCATCGATCAGCTTCTTCCGGGCAGTGAGTATTATGTTGATGAAATTCGAAAGGCCCTTTTCTGCTTGTTTCCTTAATGTCGTCTTCGATAGTCGGTTACCTTGCGCTGTATCCAGAACCAGTTTCCAGAGGGTGATTCTTGAATCGTCTGCTTCTTCCAACAGGGCTTTGACAGTAGCTTCTCCAATACCTCTCGCAGGAACATTCAATATCCTGGCAAGCGCATCGTTGTTCCCAGGCTGGTCGATTACTCGTAAGTAGTCCAATACAGTTTTGACCTCGGCGCGATCATAGAAGCGTAGGCCACCTTGATGTGTTAGCACATTCTTCTTCCAGAAACTTCTTCTACCGTCTCCAGATTCATCACAAATCATGCGGCTTGACAAACTCACCAACCATCCGATACGGAAGACCCGCCTTGCCTAGCTCACTTTCAATAAGACGGGAAAGTGCTGCAGAGCGGAGCAGGATGGCGAAATCATCCAGATCTAGGAGGGTACCAGTCATCCCGAGGCTCCTCTTGATCTCCATTACAATCCATTCGGCTTCCTTCTGAGCACCAGTCAGCTTTCGAAAGACAGGCCTCGTGCCAACGGAGTGAGTTGGTGTGAGCAACTTTTCCGGTCTGGACACATCCTGCTGGATAACTGTCAGAGCTGCAAGCAAGATCGCACCTGATGACCGGTAATTTTCTTCGAGGGCAATTGACACTGTCTCAGGGTATTGCTCGATCATACGCTTATAGTTCTTGATCTCGGCCGCTCGAAACCCATAAATACTTTGATCGGGGTCGCCAACGATGGTGATTCGTTTGCGATGTGCAGCAAAGAGCCTCATGAGGTCAAATTGCACCAGATTGGTGTCCTGAAATTCATCAATCAGGACGGCCTCGACATTGGCTACGCAAGAAGGGTATGAGCGTAGAAGCTCTACACATCGAAGCAACAGATCATCATAGTCCAGTAGGTTAGACCTCTTAAGCGCAGCCTCATACTCCGTACGGCATGTCTCGAATTCTTGCATTTCAACCGACCTCTTAGGAGCTATTAACGGCTGCTCGTTCTGACCACGAGACTTCATTGTACTGATGCGGGATCTCGCCACTCTCGGGTCAATGTTCATTCGGTGAGCCTTGACAATGCGCTTGATAATAGCCAATGAGTCCCCGCTATCTGCGATACCAAAGTCGTGTGGAACACTAATAAGATGGCCATAGCGTGCAAGATAACGTCTAGCAATACTGTGAAATGTTCCCAGTATCAACTTTGACTCCAGCCCATTTCCAAGTAGCCTGCCAATTCGCTCCTTCATTTCCCGAGCAGCCTTGACGGTGAAAGTAGCGACGATGACATTCCATGGCTTGAGCCCTTGTTGCAACAACCAAGCCGTTCTCGATGTCAGTGTATGCGTCTTGCCACTTCCAGGTCCGGCAAGTATGGCCAATGTATCAGCAGTGGAAGAGACGGCAGCTTTCTGGGAAGCATTGAGGTTGGCCAAGAGCTTGTCGTGTGGCATGATTCAGCCGCATCAGCAAGATACGCAGAGATCATCAGGGCAATAGAAGCGTACATGCAAGCTATCGCTAAATATGTTGATGGACTGGGTTCAGAATGGTCGCGTCGAAGATGGCTCTATCGTCAGTATCGTGAGGTTCCGGGCGATCTTTAACGCGTCGGATCAAGTTGGAGGAAATCGCGACATCACGTGATAAGTTTAACCTTGCATCTTATAACGTTTTGTCCGCATTAGCAGCAATCACCAACATGAAGGTATTCAAGGTTACACCGCCATCTTATGTCAATACTGTTCCAAAAACGGGTTGGATCTCACTACACTCAAGGCTGTGGTCGCAGACCAGTGTTTGCCGGCTCATGAGGCATTATACCAGGTTTGCGATCTAGAGTTCGCCTTTACGAGCTGTATCGTTGCTATCAGAGATGGAGCATCAAAGCTATAGTCGGACTTGGCGAATCGAGAAAAGGATTCTCAGGAGCTTGTCGGGTGTATGCTGGAAGAGCGGACTTGCATTGCCGATGCGGCCTTCTGGATGTAACACTTTTGTGAGTCTTGGACCCGGGTGCGGCGATATCTCCGGTCTTCTTTAAGAGCGTTCGTAAGAAGGTGAGTATCATTAGCTTTTCTGCAACAACGCAGCTGGATATACGGAAAACTCCCAAATGTCCCCATTGCAATACAAATCTGCTGGATATACGGAGAAAACCCTTCCAATATCTTCATTCTGGCAACTGCAATATGACTCCATGCCGAGATCACGATCCGCAATGTCAAACTATCTATAGACTGATCGAGTAGCAGGGCTACCATATCTAGCTGCAGCCAATGTCGGAGGACCATGCTGCTAGTCTTAGCGACTGAGACTGTCAGTGTCGCTTCTTCAATAGCGACTTCACCTTGTCTGCTATCTTCGTAGGTACTCCTCGTGGGGTCGCCTTCATGCCAGCCGGTCTTACGCTCTGAGGGTTGTGAAAGATGTCTAAGGGGTCGACCTGCTTCTTGATCTGCTCCAACCTTGGTAGATTCGTCCTCCAGTATTCTTTTTGGGGGTTCGCAAGGAAGGGGTCAACATAGCCCGGATATGCCCCTAAGCGCAGGGGATCACAGGCGGCTTTGAGTGTCTTGTTGATGCCTGTCAAGAAGTCTTTGGTGGTCTGGGACACCTCCCCCAATCCAATTGCATACGTTTGCAGGTAGAACAAAGCGTCCCTATGACAGTACGCCGTTGCGTCTTGTGCAACGTCGTTGATCGCTCCGCCGGCCAGATCGAAGATGGCGAACCATAGCAAGGTACCCTTTTCCGCCTGGTCTATGAAGGCAAAGAACTTGTCCACCGCATCGTCCGCAATCAATCCAGCTCCATTAAATGTCAAAGTCTTGGCATAGAAGGCACTAGGCAAGCCCCCACCCAGACGAAGGCCGCTTTCCTCAGCCCAATGTCCAACGAGGCCCAGATAGTCTCTCAACACAATAGCTTTGGCAGAGTTCTTACCTGGGAATTTCCCCCTTACATCAAAAGTGTCATACTCAGCCTTACTACCATAAAACGTACCCGAGATCTCCATACCGGCCTCGGTGATGATACACTGACTTGCAAACCTTCTCGTCAAGCTGGGATCACTGACGAAATGCTGCCACGACTTGAAACTTTCGGCCAGCTCCTTCCATGAACCCACGGTGAATCCATAAGAATACTGTACTGCTTCTCCAGGCTCCCGTTCGTTCGAACAACGAACTCTGTCACAACACCAAAGCTTGCGCCTGCGCCCTTGATGGCCCAGAACACATCCGCATACCGAGTGGCCGATGCTCGAACGATGCTCGAATCAGCTAAAACGACTTCAACTGCCTCGATATGGTCTAAAGCTGCTCCCCACATCCTGGAGCTCGGCCCTAAACCACCGATGGTCGCATGGCCTCCAATTCCAACCTGGGGACAAACGCGGTGAGCCATAGCTCGATTACCAGCAACATACATACGTTTGGTGAGATCGCCAAGCAGCGTACCGGCCCCTACAGTTGCCCTCCATGTGTCATGATTCATGGAGAAGTGCTGGAAATGCTTCAAGTCTATCACTATTGCACCATCAATGCCGCCGATACCTGATGCTTGTCAGTGTGAGTTCCGTACGATTTTCCAGTCTTTACTCACAGAAGTTGCCATAGCTGTGTCCACCACTTCTGGCTTGGACTTTCAGCCCAGCATCCCTTGCACATTTCACAATAGCAGAAACTTGCTCCGTCGTCTTCGGATACGCAACGGCAGCAGGCTTGACGGGAATGGTTGTGTTATAAGGTTTGACATATGCAGGCTCGTACAAGGGGTTGGTCGGAAAAGCTACAAGCTCCTTATCTCCTCCTACTGCCGCCGTAAGATCATGTGCAAGAGCGCTATGTGAAGATCCCATTTTCAAGTTCTTTTTCGAGCTAGTACTGGAAGATACCGGGTTGATCGCTTGGTGCAACTACTGGGGATTATATACTCACATGTCTTCGACTCCGCAGGCAAGACACGAGCGATATTTCAGCACGATTAGGTGAGCATGTCTTGGCCTCAGCCGCGCATTCAGGGGCATCAGCTGAGTGTCACATGATATGTCTCAATATAGATATGACTTTTCCAACTGTACCACCTCACCCTTTGCATACAGATCACCGGGCCTGGGGTCAGCTGATGTCAGTTTCACAGCAGCAATGCTCGGCTCTAGATTGTATCTCGAGCTTTTCATGTAGGTGACTGTCTGTTTCTGGGCCATGCTCTCCACAACTGCTCCACTCTTTGAGGCTTTCAAGCTTTGATGTCCGCTCTTGGGTTTTAGCCATGCATACATATGTTGCAAGAAATCTGTTGAAGTACCACTCAAAGCGATTGAAGTGTTTCAAAAGTTTGGGTACGGAACATACCAAGCAGGAAAATGGTTGGCACAGAGTCAAGTCTCAATGATACTTGGAGAGATAAATCAGGAATGCTGCGAGGGGCATCGCAATTTCTCGTTTCTAGTAGAGGTGTTAGTTGAATCTGCTCAGAAAAACTCAAGTCGGCCTCAGACACAATAGCTCTCAGAGCGCAGGCAAAGCATATTTGTACGGCAGCGTCTCAGCCTGTTCAAGAGGAGTCTTCATTTTGCAATCAAACGTGACCATTCAAACAACAATGTACTTCGCCTTTCACTCTCCCTCTCTCAAAAGTAGCTAACCGACAGGTCAATGCAATGTTTGCACATAACACTTGTTGAGCTGCAGCTAATCCATTCACCTTGGTAGATACCAAGCTCACCACACTTCACACCAGTCTCAGAGCTAGCAACACTGCTGGAAGCATTCAATCGCTCGGCGCTTCGAGCAATAAGGAGTATTGACCGGAGTGACTTCAACTTCCATTCATCTCCCTTCTCTTCTTCAAGATTTGCTGAGCTCTGGTTCAAACCCCTTATAACTACAACTCCTCATAGGCTGTGGCAATCTACGTATTTCCAGTCTCACCTTCCATCCTCACAGGTATCACGAGGTACTTAAGGATGCCGACACAAATACTCCTTACTACATGTTTGTAACAGTCAGATCTAGCCAAAGAAAGACTCAACGGAATCCTACCTCAGTGCTTCATCACAAAGTCAACGCCACAATGGATCCAAACAACGAATCTCACCATCTCAACATCAAGGTCAATGTCGCATACCGAGGAGCTCCTCCCGATCTCACTAGCCCCTTAACATACTCAATCACTTCAGCGGCACACTCTCCAAGTATCCGCACCAGCTTCAACCAGCGTACATCCTCCCACGATCAGAGTACCCACGACTTATCGCCTCGCCTTACATCTTCGAGCTCGCAGTATCCTACTTCGGCCGTCGGGTCGACGATCGGTACTTCATTCCTCATGCTGAAAGACAGTATTGTTACTCAGAGATCAGCGCGGAGATGTTTGATGAGTTGACCATGTGGGATGGATGGGGGATGGCGGAGTTTGAGGATTCGTGGGAGTACTTGAAGTATGTTTGTGAGGAGGAGGGGCACGAAGGGTGGGTCTTTGTGGTCACGCTTTGGAGTAGATGGGGCAGCGGTGGGATTACGAGGAGGTTAAATGGGGTAGTTGGGAAGGAGGTTAGAATCAAGTCTAGGAACAGGATGTCGGAGGAGATGAAGGGGATGATGTGGGAGGGGGGGGGTTGTGGAGGACCTTGACTTGCAGG
>Ga0181467_100971_pt1 | contig 13382 bp, 8 predicted proteins | sample InSIn5gowninarea_2_FD_119079 | JGI IMG/M metagenome (GOLD analysis project Ga0181467, IMG submission 119079) | Clean room microbial communities from NASA Spacecraft Assembly Facility at Jet Propulsion Laboratory, Pasadena, California, USA -... ... | reverse complement strand
TGTAGATGTTTTATTATAGGACAGTTACTCCCAGTGGAAGTACTGTAAGATTAATGACCAACTTAAAGCAGGACGGCACAAAGACAGAAAGACATCCACTTACTACAGAAGTACCTCGAATGCTTGTCTTTGTAGGGTGTGCCTGGGACGTCCAAGTTGATGATCGGTATGTTTCGTTGTTTGTATTGTTCGTTACTATGGTAGCTTTGTGAGACTACATGTAGAAGTTTAGTAATTTCTGGCAGTATTTCGGATTGATATTGGTACGTAATGTGGGATGATTCTGGTCGAGATCCATTGGGGTCTCGCACCACTTGTACTGGAGACTCGCGTGGCAGACACTTGGTGAGTTTGATGAGTGTCCGATTGCATTAGCGGTGTTGCACATAATCATGATGTGACAAGCATGATACACAACCTACTATTGATCCAAAAGTAAAGGCGGAACTAATGCAGTCGGACACTTATGAAACTTACCAAGTACAAGCATAAAATGTTGTCTTCAGGACTGATGATTTTATCCATGTTCCGCTTGCTATCAAACCCTAATGTTGTCCGAAGCATACAACCAAGAGAAGGCACAGAATACACCTATCCGTGTCATGATATGTGCCTCGTAGCATTACGTCAGATAGGTCCCCTCCGACATTTCAAACAAAGCCCTGGAATACTCAAAATCAACGTTGGAAGACCTAATCCCAGCCCCACTCCGAGCGCGATTTGGTTACTCTTCTTCTGCAGTGAATCGGGGTCTCGGCCCGAACCCCCGCTCGTCCCTGTGGGTGTGACAGTGCCACTATTGCTAGCTGTTCCCGGTACAATAGGCGAGTGAGTGCTCGGATTGATACTTGCGCTCGCCACTGTCGACAAGGCGGTAAGACTGCTAATCTCGGCGCTGCCGATAGCAAACACCGGGGCTCTGGATGCCGTCTGTGCTGCCGTGTTCGCGGCAGCAGAGTTGTAGTCAAAGCTCGTGTAATGCAGTGTGGTCGAGGTTGTCCATGTCGCGGTGCTGTTGCACAGGCATAAGAGGCCATAAATATTTGCTGGGATGGATCCGTTTGGGATTGGACCCGGGACGGGAACGATACAGGTCTCGGTGAAGGCCGTCGAGATCGACCATGAATGAGAGTATAGATCTGGACTCTCGCAATTCCCGGAGAAGATTGCTGAGGTGTTGGAGCCGGTTGGACCAAGGAAGACACCGGCTTGACAATTAGTGGAGATTGTAGAGAAAATGAGTCCGGTGTCGAAGGAGTTGTCGTTGGTGGTGTAAACACATGAGTTGTCGGCTAGACTCACCTTACGCACAAGATAGGCTGGATCATCGCAATACACACCGTTGGTTGCGTCGGTGTAGATTGATACTTCGCAGATTCCTGCTGTTGTGCGCAGGGTAACAGACGCGGTGATCAGGAGGGGAAGATGCCCTGCGTATCGTGGCATGGCGGGGTAGAGTCGATACTGATTGTATAGTTCTGGCTAGGTAGCAGGTGTTATGGCAAGAGACAATGAAAATGAAAAGCGACAATGCCATATCTCAGCCTCATCAATGAACGTGTGAGCTTCGCCGGCTAGCCATGTCGAGTATCGCGTCGGTCCGAGATCGCGCCTCGTATTGGTGCAGGCAAAGCGCACTAGATCTGCTTGGCTTACCTTTGGGGGCTGATATATTCGAGACCTATGCTACTCGAGGCTATGGCGGGAGGGTTAGGCTGGGTGCGGAATAAATGTGCAGATGAAATGCGATTTTGAGAGGCCATATTGGATCCTGGCATCACTTCATTACACAAACGGTGGTGACTATAGGTGACGACTCCAGATCACCAAAGCTGACTACATTTAGTACTTGTAAACTGCACAATTGTCTCGTAGCCAGCCAGAAGCGTTAGGGAGATCGCCTGAGGTCCTCACCCACATGTCTAATGATACTGCTGTCCGGTACAACTTACATAGTCAGTAGCTGCCGGCCTATGCAACACCAACCTCGATCTCAGGCGTAGCCTGACAAAAGGACACAAAGTCGTGGCACCTGAGGAAATACTTTCCATTGGTCACGTGCACAGAGCTCTGACATGACGGCTAAATCGCGGTCGTCACCCTGCGACCCCGCACATCTTGACTTCGCCTTCCTCGCTTACAAAAGTTACAACCACCAAGCGAACACAGAAGATACATGTAGGTACAAGCACATACAGTTTCCAAACTCGACAGTCAGCGTCAGTATTGGATGACTGGGGTTACTTCTGTTGTACAACATGGTCAGTTTATGGCGGTCACAAAACACGACATCAAGATCCAAGCTCAATGAAGTTGGTCATTAATCTTACAGTACTTCCACTGGGAGTAACTGTCCTATAATAAAACATCTACATTTGCCTAAAAGGGCAGTTCGAGTCAGCGAAGGTTATTTCGACCATCACCGGTCTATTACTGTACTTGGCATCATACTGTACAGGAAGAATCTGTTGCCAAGACAGGACAAGCGTAAGATGTTCAACCTGGATCACCAATCCTGATGGTCAGTGTAGCTCCAACCACCAGGTAACTCTTTTGAGACCCACAAATCCCTGCATATAGTGTGGTTTTAGGCGGCCATGTACAGACTTTCTCATTGCCTGACCAGTTCAAACCGCTGTTAGCCTTGCTTCCCCTCGTTTATTAGCTTACTCGGGACCCAGATTCGACGTTGCTGCTTACTGTTCGGTACATGGGAGCTATCTTACCGTGGAGGTTACAGTATCGCCAATGAAAGTGCAACATGTTACGCAATCAAGCTATTCTCCCTCGCGTCCACTCTCAGTGCAACCTGTGGCAGAACAATGCTATATTAAGGCTATTCCCATCATGGTCAACTTCAAGTTTATGCTTCATTCCACTGATCTGAAAAGCAAACAAAATGGCTCACCAGACTAACGGAACAAACGGCGTCAATGGTGCGAACGGGACTAATGGCGTTAATGGGCACAGCAGTTCCGCGATCATCTCACCGGAAGAGTTCGCAAAACAAGACTATGATTATGTGATTGTTGGTGGAGGCACGGCAGGTCTCGCGGTTGCTGCACGTCTTACTGAGAACGAAGATGTCACGGTCGGCGTAATTGAAGCTGGCAAGAACCACCTCAACGACATGCTTGTCGATACTCCAGCCATGTTTCTTCAGATGTTCAGCAACCCCGACTACGACTGGAACTTCAAAACCACACCCCAAGCAGGCACTATGAAGAATCCTGTCCACCACATGGTCCGTGGTAAAATGCTGGGTGGTTCTAGCGGCATCAACTACATGATGTATGTACGTGGTTCAACTGCCGACTATGACGACTGGGCCAAGATCGTTGATGACCCAAAATGGAACGCCCAGGAGATGAAGCAGTACATGCGCAAGCATCAGAAGCTCGAGCCTATCGATGAAAGTGTCACAGATCGGAGCACCATGCCCTTCGTAGGCGAGAACCATGGTACGAGTGGACCAATCCGGACAAGTTTCAACCCATGGAAGCTCGACATCGAGGACGATATTGTAAAAGCCTGTGACGCGGCATCGGGCTATGACAAGAAACCGATAGATCCATGGTCAGGCGACCACATCGGCTTTTATCACACCCTTGCTTCCATCGCCCGAACAGGCCCTCATAAGGGCAAGCGCTCTTACGCAGCCCGAGGTTATCTCGAAGCCAACCTAGGTCGACCAAACCTCCACGTTACGACTGAATCGCTTGTTTCACGCGTTAACCTGGTCGGTGACAAAGCTACAGGGGTTACATACAAACATGCCGGTCAGGAGTACACAGTCAAGGCTAACCGTGAAGTCATTATCTCTGGCGGCACAATCAACACTCCACAAATCTTAGAACTCAGCGGCATCGGCGACCCAGCAGTTCTTAGCAAGGTCGGCATTGACTGCAGGATTGAAAACAAGGCAGTTGGCGAGAACTTTCAGGATCATGTCGTGATCGGTGTATGCCATCAAACGAAAGAAGGTGTTGACACACTTGACAGCATCGCCCGTAAAGAAGTCTTGGAGGGTGCCATGAAAGCATATCAAGAAGGGCAGACAGGCCCTATTGCATGCACGAGCACAGTCCAGGGATTCTTACCATTCAACCTGTTTGCAACACCTGATGAGCAAGCAGCTACTATCAAGAGCATCGAAGACATCAAAGATCAGACACCCTTTGCGAAGAAACAACGTGACACAGTCGTCGCCCATCTCAAGGACGAAAAGTCTGCAAACCTACAAATGGTTACCATATGTGCAACCCTCAACCCTGTAGACGGCCACGCCGATCAAAGCAAAATCTTCCCTCCTCTACATGATCCTAGTGGACCTAACGGCATCACGCTTGCTGGATGTCTCCAATATCCTGTATCTCGTGGTTCGATTCACATCACTTCCTCAGATCCAGAAGCCCATCCTGCCATCGACCCTGGTTACCTAAGACACGAAGCTGATGTCGACGTGATGGCCGCTTGTGTGAAGTTCCTAGCCAAAGCTGCTGACTCGGAACCTCTGAAATCCAAACTTGGGCCCCGAATCTGGCCGGACCCTAAACTCGACCTGACAAAGACTGAAGACTGCAAGAAGGCAGTGCTTGGTTTCTACATTGGAGAGTACCATCCTTGTGGATCGGTAGCCATGGGTGATGCGTTGGATAGTCGACTCAGAGTTAAAGGTACAAGAAACATTCGTGTGGCAGACGCGAGTGTGTTCCCTGGCAACGTCAGTGGCAACATCATGAGTTCGGTAAGTCTCTCGGCACACAAACCCTTTTGTCAACCCATAACTAACATGAAATACAGGTTTACATGGTCGGTGAAAAAGCAGCAGATATCATCAAGGAGGATTGGGATTATGGCATGTTGAAGAAGACGGTCGCTGCGTAAGACGACGTAGTGGTGCTGTTTTAACACGAAAAGCAATGCATGCTTAATTCTTCGCGCTTCACCGTCATGCACCATAACAGCAGATGTGTCTGTATAGCTACATACTAGCCAAGTATTCGACAAACTGCCTTCCTCCAGTCCGCTGGCATAGGTATCTAGCCTGTACCATAAATTCAGGGTTAGGGTTAGTAGGCAGTAGTTTCCTGTTTACACTTGGAGCTGGGCTCTTTCTTTCTCTTGGTCTTTCCCAACTGTTTCCGGCAACTCCTCTAAGCATAGAATTGGGTATACGAACTACCCGTTCTTCAACTGTTGTTGCTCCGTGCCTGAGTGCCTACATATCCTGACTCCTTACTTACTCCACAAATCGCTACTGGTCACTACCGTCACCTCATATCACCATATCAAGGTGAGGATGTGTACTGGAACTAGCACACGCAACATAACGACAACAAACACCAGGAAACAAGCTGAACAGTCCTCTTCTTGTCGTTGGGAGCGTCAGTATACTCGAAAGCATTGCGTACCCATGTATCAAGCGAGGACAGAATACCAAATTTGCCTAATGACTGTCATATTGGAAGATACACAGCTAACTCACAATTTGTTTGAGGTAGTCCAGGAAACGAGTGATTGATATCATGATATGTCTTCCAAGACGATGATTCCAAAATCTTGTGATGTGTTTAAAGTCTGGCATGCTCTTCCAAATTCCTGTTCGACAATCAGTTCTCAGCTCTGCTGTTGGCGTTCTCTGGATTATCGGTTGCTACATCATATTGTGTCCACATGATTGAGCCAGAGGTCGCAGTTCGACAGTCAAGGCGAACCACGACGCCACTCTTACACTCCCTTAATGGACACGAACAGAGCACAAACAGAATCTTGACCCGAGCAGTCGCATCTGCGACCAGTCTTCATCCAAAGATATGTCTTTGTTCGTTCATCTGATACAGTCATTCATCAACGCCCTCTCTTGCTCGCCCTCACAGCAGTCACTTCAAAACGCTTAGATGCCACCGTCTAGTATAAGATCACGGCCAGCCACTCAATAAGCGATGGAACACCATAATTGACACTTCCTTCCAAAGAAGCAAACAACCATTAAGCCAATCTGGAATAATCAACCCAACAAAGACGATTCTTCTCCTCAATGTGTTACACCGTTGTCGTCGCCCTCAAAAGATGCGTCCGTGGCCACCCTCACGTAAGCGCCAACCATCGAGACCAAAGAATCTGCTGGCGCCAATGTAACCGACGAGCCGCCATTGACGAGCAGAGAAGCTGGGAAGATTGGTCGCTTTGCGCTGCTGACAACGCCCTAGACCACACCTCCAACATTCCCGTCGTTGACGAAAATGCCGTTACCGTTCTCAGCACCGAGTCCTGCCCCACTTGCCGGCTCCATGACTACAGTCCCGAAGTACAGGCTATGCAACGCCAGATTCGCACCGAGGAGGAGAACCTTGGCCGTGTTCGTTCAGATATCAACAATTTGAACGACCAGGTTAGCGAGACAGAAGGTGAAGTGGAACTTGATCTCCTGCAGAAGGCGATTGATGTAGAAGAGCTGCTTTTCGCGCAGAGGCATAAGGAATTGATGGACAAGAAGACCCGATTGGAGGTGACGAGGAAACTATATGGCAAAGAATGTGAGGAATGGTTCGTGAAGTGTGCCCTAGAACAGAGAACTCAGCAGCGTGCGAATGGAGAAGAGATGCCGGCGTGTGTATATTTCGGAAGGCAGCACTGCGAACGCGAGCGACTGGATATGAAGCGTCGCGAGGCGGATGATTGGCCGGCATTCTTCCCACCTATGGAAGCGCTTGAGGAGTATATTGAGGATGGAGACCCTGCTATTGTGCCGCTCTGAGCTTCTGAAGAACTTGAGTCAGAAGCGGTACTGACGAAGTATAGGCTGTTTCGTCGAATTCACGTCTTTGAGCTTATATGAGCTTTTGACAGGTCATTGAGGGCGTATCGCAGGGCACATCATCCTGTTCGCAACATGAACAAATACCAATTCCAGTCTGGAGCTATTCCAACAATCTATACCAATTCACTTGTTGCTTATCAAACTCCACCTCCCCCCTCCCTCTCTCTCCTCCCTCCAAACCTACCCCCTTATTTCAAACCCTCCTAACAATCAAAACGCCCTCCCACCCTTCCACCGCCCAGCCCCCTCAACGCCCCCCGCCACATCCCCAGCCGCCCGTTCAACGCCGTCCCCAACACAAACAAGCGCATCGCCCACCGGCTTCCCCACACTCCCCGTCGCGCCCGTCACAGTCAATCCAACGCCCCGTGTCGCTGCGCCGGTGACGTTGCCGACCGTTCGTGTTAGGCCGCCGACTGTGTTGCCGAGTGTTGAGGTCACGAATTTTGCGGCGCCGGTTAGGCCTGTATCTTGCGAGTTCGTCATGACGGGGAGGGGGTTTTTTTTTGGATTTGAAAGGGTTTGGAGTGTGGAGGAGATTTGGGTTGGATTGGGTATTTAGTGGATTTGATAACAGAGAAGGCTGGGCGAGGATGGTTAGGTCTATGAATTTTTGGGTGATGCGGAGAGTTGGTACGTTGTGTTGGCGTGAGCTGTTCTGGTTGTTGTTTGTGGTTGGAAAGTACTGTAAGGTCAGAGTATGCTAGATCTGGACTTGTCAGATAGTGGGAGTATGTTAACTACCTACCTAGGTAGGTATATATCATTAGGCCTACCTATAGTACAGTACCACATAATCGAGAAGGATTTCAAGACGACAGAAGCACATGATGCGTGACGTCAAAACCCTTCGTTCCTGAAACATCTTGCCCAGTGGAATGGAAGCAAGAAAGGATGATGATGACTTTTACTGGGGGCCGAGAACAAGGACATGGGCTTCGTTGTGTCTGACGAATGGCCGGACTACCTACGCACTGGGATCACGTATTCGTCCCTCGTACTCGTACCTACAGACGTGGTGGGAGGATCGGTGGCTGTGCCCGTTAAATCGAAGGGGACGTCATTTGCTGATGTCTGGCTTTTCAATGGCGGTTCCATAGTATTCGGTTCAATACAGGATGAAACGATGGGGCCTCAATACTGGTGCTGGAGTGTTATAGGCGAAGGATAGGAGTACAGCAGTGTATAGAACAGTGCAGAAGGCTGATCAGGCTCGAGTATACCTGGGTTGAGAGTACCACGGTCTCAGGGTGGGTCCTCAAGGCCGACGAAACCAACTTGCATTTTACTGCACAAGACCACGTCAAACCTCTGGGCAGCAGCACCAGTACGCGTATTCTGCTGTGAGAAAATTAAGGAGGCATCCAAGATCATTGACAGCCAGAAGGAATTTTGAGTGCGTGGACTTAGTATTGTGTGAGATCCAGCCCGAACACGAGGTCAACAAATTCAAAATTGAAGATTTTCGGATTAGACTTAAAGAAAGGGTTTGTCTGTTAACAGAAAACTACGATTACTTAGCTAAAGGTGGCAGTATCACTCGAATCACAGTCGCCAACAATGACACAATCATTAATTTGCAAGTCAGAATCTTCGCTTAGAAATGCTTATATATCAAGCACAGTTCTTCGAGAGTTTGAAGCTCTCTTGGCTTAGTGGTAAAGCGCATCACTAGTACAAGTACTTAGCCATGATGAGATCACTGGTTCGATTCCAGTAGAGAGCAAATTTTTCGTTTTATTCCATGCCTGAGTTAGGATTTTTGATATTCGAGGACAAATCAGATCAGTGGAAGAAGCGGGTTTTCATTTTTAAATGTTCTCAGATCAGTACATCCGGAATTATTGGAGATCAATGTTTAATAGTGTATACATTTTGTCATCAAGCTCTCTACTTATCATTGCTCATTATACATCCCTCATACTGAAATCCGCTCATCGTGACCCATTTCATGATTGTTGTTTGGAAATGAGAATAGCTTAGCCAGTGCTCTTGTTTACATAAATTCGTGGGTATCTCAAAGTTCTCATTGAAATCTGTTCAGAGCAATTACCATCCACAAACACCTCTGCCTCATTTCTTCATCGTCGTCAAATAATACAGATCAACTGTTTCATGGTCTTCTGGGCGCACTACCTGGAGTATATGCTTGTGGAGGTGGCTGGACAGGAGGTGGTCCCTGCGCCATACCATTTGTAGGATATTGGCCGTTGGCTGGCGGTTGGACCTGTTGAACCTGTTGTCTGGAGAACTCCTGAATACCAGGTAATATTGCCGGACGTCGACTTGTATCTAGTAGATGGCCGCACAGCACCATATCTGATAATCCCATTGGCTGCCACTTGACATCTGCCAATCGTGTTTGCATTGGTTGATTGCCCTCGTAATGTGTCTCTGGTGATACCTCCACACCATTTCTGCCCATAAAAGTTGGTGCAATGGTGATGATAATCGAATCAATGCAATGTGCATAACGTGGTCTCAGCAGCTCGGAAAGAACCTTGCCTCCACCCTCAATCATAATGCTTTTGATACCTTCCCGGAGGAAGATTGAAAAGAGTGCTTCCCAGTCTAGTCCGTACTCTGGGTGTATCTCATTGATCTGTAAGAACTCGCCGCCATGTGATTTGAGCGTTTGAACAGCTTGTGGGTGCAACTTATGTCCTGGACCGACGACAACCCATGGTCCTCGCGCTTTACCTTCAGCAACCATTTTCAACAATCGCATGTTTGGGTGAATATGCAGGCGGGCTCGCGGATCGATAATGATTGGTCGAGGTTGCATTGCATTTTGTGGGCCTCCATATCCTCCTGCACCTGCAAGCCGGCAATTGAGCCCTGGATCATCTGAAATTGCAGTCTTGACTCCAATCAGGATCGCATCGTGTTGACTGCGAAGGAAATGCGTCATTGCTTTCGTCTCAGGTCCAGATATCGCGGTTTGTACGCCAGGAAGCAGTGCTATTCGACTGTCAAGACTTGTCGCCCACGTGAGTGTGACATGCGGTCTAGCCTGTGTAGCAATTTTCGGTATATATGGGAGATATGGTCTTAGGAAGTCCTTTGCAAGCTCGGGATAGTTGAGTGTACCTGGTGGCAGCGCAGGGACAGATGGTTCAAGTGGCTGCTGAGGAGCTGCTGGAGGTGCTACCACAATTGGAAGGTGAGGTTTCTCGTGAGATTTCTCATGAGGTTTCAATTCTCCATTTTGCGGTGTTGCTGGAGCGCTACCGGACAAGCGACGCGTTCGAGGACCACTTCGGCCTTGACTGTAGCCAGAATGTGCTTTTAGCTCGACTGCCAGGTTTTGTTGCCTCCAGGGATATTGCACATTTCTAACGTCTGATACCTTCATAAATTTACCTCCAGCTTCGTCCATCTTTTGTGGCTCCTCCTGCATTTTCCAGTAGATGGAACCTGGCAAGAAGGCTCGATATGCTTCTCTTCTTGCTACATCCATGATCGCACTGTTTCTTTTGTTGGCGTCCATGTAGTCGAGATCATGACTATGTGCCTCCTCCGGGCCAACAGCCCTTGTGATCCTTACTCTTTTGGAAGGTGCTTCTATGAAAGTCACCTTCATGGCCATAGGGCACGTTTTCTCCTCTCTCTTTCGTTTCCTCCTTTGCTGCTTACCTTCAACATATGGCTTTGGGGTAAGTGTCTTTGCCTGACCTGATGGCTTCAACCTGCAGCAGTAGATTTCTGTAACACCTTGGGCATCTTTAGATGTTTCTCCTGCCCTACTTTTTCTCCACACGTTATCCATGAACGGAAAATAGTGCTCAAAATCGGTCTCAGACATCTCCATATCAGCTTTGAGGTCAAAGAGTTGTTGTCGGATATTTGCTAGGTCGGGCGGATTTGTGAACAGACTGTAATCGGTATTGGCCTCAACAGTGTAGCGATCCTCATGCTCATGCGATTTATCATGCTTCGTGTCCGTGGACTCTCCTCTTTTTGTACCATCTCGGTGACCGTCACTGTCATCCTCACTCTGGTCGTCAATCCTGCTCTCATCGGGTTCGTAATGGACCTCTTTTTGTACTGGTGTTTGTGGTACAGAGGCCATAATTTCGATAATTAACAATTGACCATATAATATGACAACTTGGGTATGAAACTGTGTCGTTGATTGGTCTTCGATAGATTCGAGCCAGCCGGGTATAAACGATTGTTTTATGGCCAATGAAATGATACTGTCGGTCGCATCTCAGATACGCGCTCAATAACAATTGAAGTCAAGCTGAAGTAAAGAAAAAACGCGCACGCAGCTTGAAGAAAAACGACAAATGTCAGGCGAAAGGTGTGCAAGAATGATCGTTAATGAAGTTGCGATCAGCGAAAATTACGGGTAGAAGCTGATCAGTCAAAGCGAAACCTCCACAGGTGTCAGTCTTTACACGCTTATGCAAGGGACAGAAACATACAATTCCACTATGGCGTCAAATTCGAGTTTGTTACGCGGGAAGCTTATTATTGATTCGATGTAGGGCTAACCTCATCAGATGTTACATGGTATTGGTCGTGTGCTACGAACACACAATCCTTAGTGTTACACTTGTGCCCAGCTTCGCGCAGAAACTTCGATCATTATCACCACACTTGTACAGAGGTTGTACCGGGGTAGAATTCCCTAAATTGTTCGTAGCAAGGTATTCGCAAGCAAGAGCTCACTACATTAAAAGCTGTTGGAAGCTAGACACCTATCGAAGTCGAGCTTAGGAGGCCGCCAGTACAAAGTCTTTTACAGTCGGGCATAGCAGAAACATGTAGAAAGCCCCAGCAACCCTAGGACTTAGCAGCACTAAATCATCAATATGACGATCTGGCATCGCCAGGCGGAACCTCCTTGCACTAGACATGAAACAATAACTCGGGGAATGTGACTTTCATCGCCTGCTAGTATTGTAACGCGTCCGACTTGGGGATCGACTCCTCGATCGACTTCGACTCTTGCTGTAACTGCTGTATGAGCTGTAGCTAGGACTTCGTCGACGTCGCCGGGGCGGACTTCGAGCTGGTGGTGCTCTCCGTCGAGGTGGTGTACGCGATAGAGATCGTGAGCCAGAATAGGATCGCTCTCTTCGCCTGGGTGGTGACGGTGATCGAGTATACTGACGTGCACCGTTGTTTCTCTGAGGGTCGTCCCAGTCTCTTGGTCTGCCGCCGTAACCTCCACGTCTGGGCGGTGGGCTCCTGTGCTGTATTGCGAGTGGAGCTCTCGGAGCACTGTGTCGCGGAGGTAGGTAGGGTGGTCTTGTGTTCTTGATTGGAGGTGGGGACCGTGAGAATGCACGTCGCGGCAAGACTATGCTGACTGTAATGACTGAACCATCAAGCTGAGCCTCATGCATGTGAGCAATGGCCGATTCCGACTCGGCGGCCGTTTCGTAGACGATATATGCCGTGCCACGGTTTGTCATGAACTGACGATTCATTGGAAGGTCTATCGATTGTATGCGACCATATGGGCCAAAGATCTCTTGTAGATGTGCTTCGGTGACGTTCTTGGTCAATTTTTCCACCACGACCTTGGAGCTTTGTGGTCGTCTTGCCTCTCGACTAGGGTTGCGGCTATGAGTCCTGTCCCTATAAGATCTCCTTCCATCGTGGCTAGGGCTTTGACTTCGTGTACGACTCGTGCTTCTGCCTCGTTCACCGTTACCATTTCTGTGAACTGGGATGTGAGGCGAGCGCGATCGAGACACTGAGTATGATTTGGGTCTTACTGAGCGGTCAGCAGATCTAGGTCTTGACCCTCGTGGTGATCTGGAATTGTACTGTGCGGGTGAAGATGGCCTTCTGTCGACTACAGGTGAGTGCGAACGGCTGCGCGACCTACCACGAGACCTGGATCTGGATGTCATGATTTAAGCAGGGCAATATCGACTAAGTTAGCGAACTTTTCAACGAATCTGCGCGCCTTGGCGAGTTGAGTATAACTTGATGGTTTGTGGTTGAAGGATACTTAGTAGGATCTAAACAATGTAAGTTTTTGGAAAGCTGTTTGCGACCATTGCATGCACCTGCGCATACGCCCCGGACACAAACATTCAAGATTTCTGCAAGGCTCCGCCTTGTGAACGAATGCGCGCTTAGGGGCAGGTTTACCATTCCCCGCCAGCAGTTTATCATACCTGAGGCTTCAAGTTCCTTGATAAGCGTTCAAGCGACCCCCTCACGTTCTGAATTCATTGGGTTTCCTCCTCAAGGACCAGAAAATTGAGATGTTCCACCGATCTCTTATCTCTCATCAACATCCATTAGTACAGCATGCTCCTGTGTCTTTGACATGGTTGAATCATGTTAAGTTCCCTATGCAGCTGACTCCAGTGTCAATGCGATTGTGCTGTACATAGGTACCTAGGTTTCGGTAATGGCTATCGAGTTCTAATGCTGATCTATTCATGCTTCGAGGCTGCTCTCGATTCCATGTCGGCGGTCGGAGATCTCAGCGGCACCCAACACTTTTCGGGTCACTTTACCTCCACCCTCTCCAAGAGACTGGGACGACCCTCAGAGAAACAACGGTGCACGTCAGTATACTCGATCACCG
>Ga0181467_100914_pt1 | contig 13387 bp, 9 predicted proteins | sample InSIn5gowninarea_2_FD_119079 | JGI IMG/M metagenome (GOLD analysis project Ga0181467, IMG submission 119079) | Clean room microbial communities from NASA Spacecraft Assembly Facility at Jet Propulsion Laboratory, Pasadena, California, USA -... ... | reverse complement strand
AAGAGAGAGAGAATTTTAGAAAAATTACCGAACAAACTAAAATTTTATTCCTAAAACCTCACTTGTTTAAACATAGGTTGAATTAAGTTAGAATGACCTATTTATGATTAAGTCAACCTAAGGACAAATTAAGGACCTCATAAATTTGGACCTCCAACCATCAGGATCAAACCAATATGAAGAGAGAGGGCTAACAACAATCTATAAATGGATTGTTAATAGTCCCCCCTTTAATGTTCCATGACTTGAAGATGCCACTCTAGCCATATATTTGGAGAAATTGAAAGTGCTTTTCAATTCCCTAGAATTATTTTTTCCTTATTCCAAGGTCGTGAAAACATAATGGATCCATTTTGTGTAGTCCTATTGGATCCAAAATAGGATTGAAGTGGGTTCATTTTGTGTAGTCTTGTTGAACCCAAAACAAGATTGAGATGGATTCATTTTATATAGTCTTCTTGAACCAAAACAAGATTGAGGTGGACCTTTTCTGCCCCGAAAGGTAACCAAAATGGGTGATGATAATCTTGAGGGATAGATAATATGTACTCTAATAATTTGAGAATGATAATCTGATATTGATCTACCTAATAGAGGGTAATTTGCATCTTTATTGATATTTTGAGTTATTAATTCATCGTTGGAAGGATCGTCAATGGTCTTGAAGTAGAACTGGGAGGGCTACCAACAATCCTCCTTGACTGGTAATATTTGAAATTTCCATTATTTGAATATCAAAATGGTTTTTCTTGATTGATATTACCATCTTTAAGATCGATTAATAATCTCTGAAATTGACTGATTGACCCTTTGTTGAAATACATGCTTGATAATACTTGAAAACACATTGATAAATACTCTAAGGCATACGACAATGCTTGAAAACATTTTGATAAATTCATGAATTCATATAACAATGGTTGAAAACACTTGATAAACACATGGAGGCATATAACAATGCTTGAAAACATTTTGATAAACTCATGTAGGCATATAACAATGCTAGAAATTTTTTTGATAAAAACACATAGATAAAGTCATGAAAATACCCATTGATACTTACCTTTCCTGAAGATTGCATTCTATGATTTGCTCTTGACAAGATTTCCAACTGTTAATTGATAACTTTTTGATTTCCCAACATTTCCATTAAAACTGATGAAACTAAGAAACATAAGATGAATTTGATCCTAAAATGCCACATCAAACCTTTAATTGAAGTTTTATCACCTAATTTTTCATCGAGAGGACCACCAACTATGCTTTTTCTAAGTTGGGAGAATCGCCAAAGGTCCTTTTTTGTTGCATTCATGCATAAACTTTCATTTGTTGATCATAATATTTTCTCATACTTTTCTACTCTTTAGCTCATTGGAAAGCTCTTACCAAGATCTACAATCTTGATAAACTTTTTTTTTTTAAGTTGAAAAATAAGTGGTTGATAATCTCACTTGAAAAACCATGTTTTCACTTTTTTCATAGTTTCAAACTTTAGGAAGCCATAGCTTTTGATCAATGCAAAATTTATAAGTGATTTTTTTTTTTTTTTGAAATTGAGTATTTTCTCAAAATCTATTTATTTCTAAAACTTTTTTTACAAAAAAATTCAATGATAGGATCATTAGCAGTCCATTCTTAGGCTACCAAAGGTCCTTTTCTTGCCCCTAGTTGGCACCAAAATTTACCCTAATATCTATTCCCAAATTCTGATTCTGCTTTTGACCTTGAAATGATCATTACTACCTCAAATTTGCCCCAAAAGATGAACCATCTTTTCCCCCATGCTAATTTTCCTTGATTTTTGTTAATCATGAAATGTATTTTGTTAGACTTGAGATGCACTTTGATCAACATGATAAGCTTATGGAGAATTATGGATGATAAAATGCCATGATGAGAAAAAATATGATGAATCTAGAGAAATTGATAAACTTGATGATAAACCGATAATAGAGAATGTTCATGAGAGACATAATGAAAATCTTGATAAGAGACTTGATGAAAGATATGATGAGAAACTTGATGGCAGGCTTGATGTAAAACTTTGATGAGAAACCTTATGATAATCATGATGTAAAAATTTGATGAGAAACCTTATGATAATCATGATGAAAAACTTGATGATAGTATTGATGGAAAATTTGATGATAATCTTGATAAAAAGCTTGATCATATTTTCCTATGTTGATCACATGCGTGCAATGGACCAACTCATATGATGTGCAACCTAATGAAAATGGAATCCTACATGATGATAATGCAAGTATGGCGTATGCAACCTATTCTATGTGATATGCAAGCCTATTCTACATGAGATTCAACCTATCCTTGATGACATGCAAGGACATCTATAGTGCATGTGGGTGGTTCCCCCTTATCCTCATCATCACAATCATCATTCTTCAGCTTATCAATTGGTTTAAAGATATCAAGAACTTGATATGACTTGATTGATTTTTGAAGACCAAAGTAATTGGAATTTTGTTGATTTCTACTTAATATGGTAGATCACTAATAGGAAGATAAGTTAGAATAGAAAGTGAAGGTTGAAATATAATTTAAAAGAGAAGATGAAGGACGATAAGAGAAATGATGTGATGTTGATTTTGGTGTTCCCCCAAAAGGGATAAATATATGACTAGGTGTTATTCCTAATTTTAATGTTCCTCTAGCATGAATATGTGATAAGTGGACCATTTGTTATGTTGATAGTGATGTTTTTTTTTTCTTTTTATTATTATTGGTGTTTTGTAGATATGCTTCTTGTTGATCTTGAGTTGATTATATATTTGTTGAGACAATGAAGAAGAAAATGAAGATGGTGATGCATAAGATGAAGTTGATTGACCATATGGTTGTGATCGATAGTCATGTTGATAAGATGATGATGAAAGAGTATCACCTTTTGATGTTGAAGCTTGTCTTGATTCATTTGATACTAATGATGATGTGTCTAGATATTGATAGTGATTAACTTGACTTTGATCATTTTGAACTTGAACTTGACTAAATGAAGATTTATATGAACGTGATTGATTATTTGTTGAAAAGAGATGTGGTGAAGCTACTTGTGTATCTTGAAATCTATTAAGGGATTGATAATGAAAAAGGGGTTAGGATTCATGCGCACACAATTCACTACTCTATCATGATTGTACTTCAAGCAACTGTGTAAAGTAGATGGTACACATTCCATATTTTTTATCCAAGGATATCCCAATTAGATGTTATATGGCATTTCTCCTTCAATCACATGAAATAAAGTAGATATTGTTCTTTCCCTTACCTTTATAGGTACACTTGTACTCCCCATAATAGAAGTTGGTGTATTATTGAATGTTGAAATGTGATAAAGGGATTTTTAATTTGTGTAATGCTATTGAAGATATTACATTAATTATCGATCCTTCGTCTACCAATACTTTATCGATTGATCTTTCTTTTAGATATGCAACAGAATATAAAGGAAGGTCATTCCCTTTATGAGAACACACTTCATGATTGTAGGATTCAATAGATGATTTGATGCAAGATTGCAAACTAACCATAAAAGTTGCAAATGAGTTATAATTATCTTTTGGTAACTTAATTATCTTTAGTGCATTAACAAGTGCTTCACAATGTGATTCCAATTGATGTACTAGATCCCATAATGATATCTTCACAAGAGAACTTATATTGACCCCACCCACATGTTTGCTTTGTTGTGTTTGCTCCTCCCCAATGGTACTTACTTGATTGATATTATTGTTGTATCTTGGCAAATGATTTTGAAATATACACAAATGTTGATTTGGTTATGCTATTGGGTTTTCAATTGATACTTTACAATTATGTATTAAGCATTGAGATATACCTGTCAAATGTTGACACTTATTTGTTTCATGTCCCCTTTGCCTATGAAATTCACAATACTCTTGTTCTTGGTAGTATGCTAGTTTTTTAACATTTGGATCTACTTGTTTGATATTTGATAATGCAATAATGTTAGCCTAAAATAACCTTATAAGGATATATACCAAAGGTTATACTAAAGGTGTATAATTTCTTCTTAGTCATGGTGGATACTTGGATGAATAATTATCTTGTGTTTGATGTGGGGCTTGTAATTATTTTAGGTTATGTTGCTATTATGAACTTTGTTTTTGTTGTTGAACTTGTATGATTTATTGAGGTTGATGTGGTGGATCAAATGATACTTGATTTGCTTGTTATTTTTATTGATAGGAATTATTGTTGCTACCGCTAGCATTTTTGTTATTATGTTATTTTGAATAGTTTTTCTTTTTCTTTACTTTGATCTCACCCTCTTGTATCTTTGCATCCTCAATTAACTTAGCTTTTTAAATCGCAACCTCAAAAGTACAATATTGTTGGATTTGCAAACTTTATGTTATGTGCTTTCCATAACTTCTATTAAATTACTTGATAATTTCTTCTTATGATAGAGAGTATGACATATTTATGATTAATGTCCTCCATCTAGATACATAGTTAGTGATAGATTATTACTTAATTAAATTGGTGTAACTTGCTTAGATTGTTTACTAAGGCCCTCTTGCAAACATTGATAGAAAAGTAGTCTAAAAATTGGTTTGCAAGTTGTTATTCTAATCCATTGCTTGGATAACAAGAGTCATAGGAAAATATATCAATATAAGAAAATAATCTTGAATTATAAGATAACATTAATATGAATATTTAAATAATCTAATATTTTCTCTATGATTTTTCTTACCCTTATAATTTTCTATCTTTGGTATTTCAAACTTGTACGGAAATACCTTCGATGGCATACTAGGATGTATAGGCTCATTGCATATAATGTTATAAGTCAACTTGAATTTTCCTTGATGAATTATTTTTAATTCAATTTCTTGCAACCTCTTAAGGATGTCATCATTAATACTAAGAGGTTGTTGTTGAGGAATATTTGCTTGTTTCCCATAACCTACATTTCATCATTCAATTGTGTATGATGGCTTTGTTGTACATTTTGTACCATCATGTTGATTTCTTGGGTGGGCCCAAGATTTATTTGTGATGCATTGTATTGATAAGCTTATTTTCCCTCTTGCTCCATTTAATTATTGAATGCTTGATTTTGACCTTGATTAGGGGTCATAATATGCTTGACTTGAGGTTTGTGCTTGATATGAGTCTTGATATTGTACCCTTGGATGATTTTGATTAAGAGGTACTTGCCTTTGGTTTCAAGCATAATATGTTTGATTAGGTTCTTAAGATTGATATGAAGCTTTATTTTGCTCAATATTTTGATTTGGTGGTACTTGATATGGTATTTGTTGTGCACCTTGAATTTATTGAGCAAATTGATTAAGTCTAATATTTTGATTTAGAATATTTTGATCTATAATTGGTTTTGGACCTTGATTTTGTTAAGAAGTTATTTGATTAGGACCTTCGTTTTTATAAGAAATATTTTTCCCTTAATTAGTATTAAATATAGTTTGATTTTGGGCTTGATTTTGATGAGAAGTCATTTGATTTTGGCCTTATGTTTGTTTTGATGATTCACCTTGATTTTATCCTTGAATTGGTTTAGGAAATTAATAATTTGGTGGAGCATTGAATTGATTAGATTGAGAAGCTCCTTGATATACATTTGTTACGAACAGTTACACCAAAAGGTCGATTTGTTTGTGAATTCGCACAACCAGGATATTAAAATTCCACCATGCTCTGCATCCAAATTCCTCGACGGCTCTCACTCGTGGCAACTATCACTCGTGTTGGCTCTCATTCTAGTCTTCTCTAAGTAGCCCTTTCCATGGTAGCCCTTTCTGGGGATTCGAACTTGGGACACATGGCCTTCTTTGATACCAAATGTTACAAACTGTTACACCAAAAGGCCAACATATTAGTGAATCCGCAAACCCATGATCTTAACAACATTATTGATAGGTTGAAATTATTGATTTGGAATTGTTTGAGTTTGGTAGGAGAAATGTGTTTGATTATATCGATTCTTCCCTACCATGGTACTTTGATCTAAAGGTTGAGTTAGAATAGATTTTTCTTGTTGATTCTTATATGTTTCTACGCATTCCTCAAAGATTATTTGTTTATCCAAATCATTATATTATGGTGCACTAGATGGTCTTTGGAAAACTTTATTATTTTGTGAGGAAGGATTGAGATTGACATTATGTTGAATGTTTGAAGATGTATCGAATACTTGCATAATTCCTTGTTGATTTGTAACTTGTTGAAAAGTAATTAATTATGTATTCCCCTATTGATTTGGTGCCACTTATTTGATTTGATGATGAAAATTGATCTCGAGTTGATAGAATTTCAAGATCTTCTGGAGAGAATAATGGTTGAGAAATAGGAACACCTTGTTATGGAAATGTACTTGGTGAAGGAGATTCTCTTGCGAATGTATTATACACACTTATTGATTTCTAGATTTCTAATCTTGTTAGTATAATTTGATTATGATATTGAAAAGTGATATTTTTTGGATCTTGATTCAAAGGTTGAACATTTTATGGATTTTAGACCAAATTTTGTTGAGCTTGGTAATTTAGATCCATTTGATGAAAATTTTGTAAAACTTGTGCAAATGATGTATGATGTGAAGGTGTACTCGATTATGATTATGATTGGTTTGGTATGTTAGGATGACATTATTAAGTTGGATTTTGGCATTGTGTTTCTTAGTCTCTCTCCATAGCGTGTGCTTTAGTTTCATAGAGAACTAGCCAAGGTATAAAAGGAAATAACATGCTTGAAAGAAATAGTAAGGTTACGATTTGAAAATCAAGATAAACAAATAAACACCAAGCTTAAATTTTAAGATTTATGTCTTGTTCAATTTGATCAGCTTATAGAAACAATCAACCTAAATTCTATTTGCACAACGCAATAATAAAAATCCTTAGATGAAAAGATAGCAATGGTAATAGATATCAATGTTCATTTATCTTCTTAATCCTTTTTATCAATTTAGGACTCTTAAGCTCTTATTTAGATAGTAATGGTGTAATTGTTGATTTTAGATTCCTTCCTCCTCTTTATTAATTTTCCTTATAGTAATGAGTCACAGATAGGTATTTTTGAGGAAAGGCTCAATCTCTGATGTTTTTTTTTTTTGTGCTCCTTATGTATGTTCACCTAAGAAAATGAATCCAAGTGTTGAAAAGAGAGAAGGATCCACACTAAGATCACCTTGAATGAACAATCCTACAACTAAGGACACTTAATCCTCAAGAGCACAATCACATTCAAAAAATGACACTAGCAAGTACATTGGTTCCTCTCAAGGTGAGAGTACTCCACTTTGAATCTAGAATTCTATTACTTCACACAATTACAATGCTCTCTCACAATATATTCTCCTACAAAATATGAGCATAACTTTGCCTCATTCAAGTGTTATGAATCCATGAGAGGAGCCTCCTATTTATAGCAAAAAACTACCTCATGGGCTCACCCTTTTATCCAAGTGGTAATCCCAAAATCCAATGGAGAAGTTTGTCCCTTGGTTGGAAAAGTATGCCCCTTTTTAATCAGACAAACTTCTTCTATAAGTGGGTGAGAGGTATAACAAGTTGCACTTATTTTAATTTCTTATATACTAAAAGGTATTTATAAATACTTTTAAGTATTTAGGTAAATTAATCTAAGTGAATTATCATTTAGAACCTACTAATGCATCACAAATTCTAACACTCCCCCTTAATGCAATATAGGGTAGAGAGTAGAGAAGATAGAGAGAGAGAGAGCTTTAAATTTTGAAAAGTAATAGACTCTATAAGAGACTCAACTACTTAACCAATTTAATAAATGGTTTATAATACAATCATTAACCATAAATGGTTTCAATTGTATAAGAAGTAGTATTCAACAAGAAGTTGACATGATGAGCCTCCATGAGCCTACATACTTGAAGTAACTAACTTGCAATCTCAAGAAACCTGCAAGCTACAAGAAGCTCATAAATAAGATCAGTTAGATGCATCATACATTCATATAACATAAGATAAATGAATTAAATAATGCCATCCACAAATTGATCAAATGGTGCACTATAAGTCATCAGAAAGATGCCAAGCAAACTCCTAGTCATCTTCTATATAAGAAATACATGTGCTAATCATCATTATCAAAAAATAGGATCAACATCCAATCATGCATAAACTAGTTCCTCACACATGGATAACTAAACAATGCAAGAAGTATACAAACAAGTTCATCATATGTGGATAAGTAAACAATGCGAATATGCACATACTAGTTCCTCATATATGGAGAGCTAAATACAAAAGTGTACATAAAGATCAACACTATACAACCAAAAAAATCCTCATGGAGTTAAATTTGTCTTAAAAAAAGATGAAATAAACAAGAATTCAAACTCCACTCCCCCTTGAGGGAAACTTGACCAACTCGAGAGACCTTCAAAGCTTGGAGAATTGAGTGTCTGAAAGGGGCTTGGTGAACAAATCAATAGAGTTTTTTATTTGATAAACAATATTGAAGCTGCAAGGTGCCATTTAAAACTTTCTCCCTAATAAAATGAGCTTGGATTTCGACATGTTTTGTTATCTGATGGAGTATAGGATTTTTGGTCAAAGCAATGGTAGATTGATTATCTAAAGATATCAGAGATGGGCCAACTTGCTCATACCCAATTTCTTTTAGAATATGCATGAGCCAAATCGCTTCTTGGGTTGCAACAATCATAGCTCTATATTATGTTTTTGTAGTGGATAGAGTGATTGCAGTTTACTTCTTGAAAGACCAAGAGATAGCACCTAATCCAATATTGAATACATAAGCAGAAGTGGATTTTTTAATCATATTTACCATCCCCATAATTAGAATCTAAGAACCCTGAGAGAACAAATGAAGTCAAGTTGATAAACTTGACGGAAAGATCCTTTGTACCCCTAATATACCTCAAAATATCCTTAACAACATGAAGATGCTAAACATAAGGATTTTGCATAAACCTTGCCATCAAATTCATTGCATAGGCAATATATGGCCTAGAGATAGTCAAATAAAGTAGACTACCAATAAGCCATCGATAGTTTGTATCATTTGCTAACTGAAAGTTTGAGCTAGTATCAAGTTTGATTCTAGTAGCAACAGGAATAGACATAGGCTTACACTCTTCCATTCCAACTACAAAATATCTTATACATCTTTGGATTGAATAAGGTAGGTACAATCCTTACATTGATAAAATTGCATACCAAGGTAGCAGTGTAAGAGACCAAGATCGGTCATCTCATATTCTACCTTAAGTTTAGTTATGCAGTCCTTTGTGATCAATATATTATTCCCTGTTCTTAAAGGATCATCCACATAGACAAGAATTAAGACCAAGTCTTTTTCTTCATTGAGCACGTAAATATCTGAAATTGACTAGTAGTTGGAGAATCCAAGAGTCTCAAAATACGTTGAAATCTTCTTGTACCATGCTCTTGTTCCTTGCTTAAGTCCATATAAAGACTTATTTAGCTTGCATACATGGGACTCTTTTCCTTGCACAACAAACCCTTCTGGTTGACTCATGAAGATTTCAACATCTAAGTCACCATTGGGAAATGTACTCTTTGTTGGAATGTATAATGCATTATTGTAAAGGTTCTATTAATCTTGTATGAGAATTCACTAATACTTAAGGGTATCATTTGATACCTTAAGTATTTAAGTGAATATGATAATGTAACTTGTCCTACACTCCAAGTCATGAGCATGCCCTTTGGGTAAAAGGATGTGCATGTCATGCTTTTGTACATTGGATAAAAGGGTGATCCAAAGAGGGATTTTGGCCTATAAATAGAAGGCTCCCTCTTTGTGATCAACAACCAATTGTGGAGTAAAGTTATGCTTGAGGATAGTGTTTAGGAGAAAGAAAAGGAGGATTGTAAGAGAGTTGTATTTGTGAGTAAGAGAAAGATCTAGTTAGTGGATGTACTCCTAGTTGGAGGAACCACTTATATCTTGTGTTACTTTGTGAGATTGTCTTGTGAGACTGTTAGAATAGATTTGAGCTTTCATGTGATCTTGGTTAAGTAGGATCTATCTTGGTTGTGTTAGCTCCTTCACTCTTTACATCAAGCTGAAGTACCTTCTAATCTTGAGCTGCTGAAAGGGTAAGGACCAATCTGACTATAAACATCTTTGCTACTGGGAAAAATGTTTCCTCATAATAAACTCCATACTTTTAAACAAGACCCTTAACCACCAACCTTGCCTTATATTTCTCAATTTCACCCTCTGAATTGTACTTGATCTTATAAATCCACTTGTTTCCAAATTACATTCTTTGAGGATGAATCTGGAACTAAGTCCTAAGTTCCATTTTTCATAAATACCTCATATTCCAACTTCATGGCATCCAACCAACAAGCATGTTTAGATGCCTCCTTAAAGGTTGAAGGCTCATTATGATTATTGATTTTAGTAAGAAAAGACTTATTCAAAGTCATACTTATAGTTATCCTTTGAGTTGAAGAATTTTGTTCTTGAGGAGATTTATCTGAAGAGATATCCAACCACTTAGGAATTTTTGAAGAGTCTTTAAAGAATTCACTTGAAGAAGAGCCATCAAGAACCTCATTGAACTTGACATCCCTTGAAATAATAACTGCTTTTATTGAAGGAGAGTAGAGCCTATACCCTTTATGATGACTGTCATTTCCTACAAAGATGCATTTTTCTAACTTATTATCCAACTTCTTCCTTTTCTCAGAAACTATAAAAGAAAATGCTTCACATCCATGCCAGGCCAGATAACTCCAAGATCAAAAAGCATTGTATTAAGTTAGAATAATACCTTAATACAAAAGAAGATTGACTCTTCGCGTTCACCTTCTTGGGTGACCCTTGAGATACAATGTAACTCTTCATATTCTCCTAGAAATGAAACTTAAAATTCTAGCATACACAAAGCTACAAATTTACTAAATATAGTAAGTAACTACTACTATATTATATTTACCATAATCCTTAAGGATTAGGTGTCTAACATTCCCTCCTTAATCTAAAGGGGTATTGGTAAGTCTAGCCATCTTCCTGAACTTCTCAAACTTTTCTCTTCCAAGTGCCTTAGTGAAGATGTTTGTTGTTTGCTCATCTATGGGATAATGTTTTAATTGAATTGTATTGACCTCTATATGATGTCGAATCAAATGATACTTTGTATTGATATGCTTTGTTCGATCATGAAACTTTGGGTTCTTGGCCAATTGAATTATAGAAATATTATCAAGCAGATGTGGATTTGGATGCACCTATTTTTTCTACAGATCTTCTAGTATCTTCTTGAGCCACATACTCTGCCTCTATAGTGGAATCTACCAGAATAGATTGATTTCATGATCTCTAAGAGATAGCTCCTTATCCAAGACTCATGGAATAGCTTGAAGTCAAAACTCCATTTTCTTTGTCACCATAAAAGTTTGAATCTGTATATCCAATCAATTTGAAGTCTCCTACTTTGGAATACTTGATCCCTAATTCTTGTGTTCCTTTCAAATATTTGAGAACTCTTTTTGTTGCATTCCAATGCCCTTCACATGGTTTTTGTATAAATTAAGAGAGAATTCCAACCGCAAATGAAATGCCTAGTCTAGTTGTGGTTAGATATATGAGACTTCCAACAAGTTGTCTATACTTTGTTGCATCCTCAAATGCATTCCCTTCAATAGATTTCAACTTCATATTTTTTTCAATTGGGGTGGAATAGGGACCCTATTTTTGCAAAGGCGATAAGGTGCATTGCCTTCATATTGGCTTTAGGCAACATATTATTGATTCTGAATAGTGCAAAGATGATATCAAGGAGCGATTAACAGAGAGTACTCGTTGAAGACCTTGAAGAGTATTAGAGCATCCAATCATCAGTTTTGAAAGCCAATGGGCTAGGATCATAGCGAATTCACCAGAAAACATGATTTTTGGGTCTTGAATGAGTCCAATGGAGATGGGGTCATTTTTTGAAGTTTACCAAAGTTGGAATCTGAGGACACATGCCAATAGAGGACTTTGTTTTAGACAAGTTTAGGCTTGGAAATTTTGAATTTCGACCAAGTTTACCCCCTCTCTCAAATAGGCAAAGTTTTCAAGGCTTTAAGGCCACCAAAAGGGAAAAGTTGGCGCCTAGCTTCCAAGCACTTATTTTTAACACAAATTTGGAATGCAGATTTGATGACATGGCATCATGAAGGATTGAAAATCATGCAAGTTTGCTTTTGAAAATTTCCAAAATGGATAAGAATTGCTCCCTCATCCCTTAGGCGCATGTTTGATGACATCAAACCCATATTTTTGGTGCCTAACGTACATGGACATGAAAATTTTCAAATTTTTACTTGTGCAAATCAAAATTCTAACATATGGGTATTGAAGGGAGGATAAAATTGCACAAATTTGGGCTTGGAACTTTTGAAGAATCGTAAAAGAATAAGTTATTTGCATCTAGGCGTAGGTTTAGGGAGCTTTGGCATCATCAAAGCTCTTTTTTTGGCGCCTCCCTTAAGAGCACTTCAAAATCTTCAAAATTTGACTTGAGCAAATGGTAAATTGGGAATATGGGTATTGTAAAACATAGAAATTTGAGCAGCTTTGCTCTAGAAAGTTTCCAAAATGAGCCCAAAACACTCCTCACCTTAGGCACAAGTTTTTCCCCCTTTGGTAACATCAAACTCTTATTTTTGGCGCCTAGGTTCAAGGAATGGTCTATTTCACCAAATTTTTGGAAATTGTTTTGAATGCATAAAAGGATGGAAAGTGCAAAAATGCATAACTTTGCCCTTTACACTAACCTAATTGGACAAGAATTTCATCCTCACATCCTAGACACAAGTTTGGAGGGGTTTGATGTCATCAAACCCAAAACATTGGTGCTTAGCATGCTTGTACTTGGAAATGATGAAATTTTGGAATCATCAAATTGAAAAACAAAAATATGGGTATTGAAGAGACCCAAAACAAATCATGCAAGATTGGGTTTGAAATTTTGCAAATTTCATAAAAAATCAGGCTCCCAACCTTAGGTGTAGGTTTTCCCCCCTTTGGCAACATCAAACTCCAAATTATAGTGCCTAGGATGGACATAAGGCCATTTTTTCAAAAAATTGAAAAATTGCTCAAAAGCATGAGAGGATTGCATTCAAAATTTCACATCAAATGGCTAAAGGATTTTCAAAAATCATAAATTTTTGCACACCTAGAGGCTAGGCATAGGTTTTCCCCCCTTTGACACCATCAAAGCCTCAACATTGGTGCTTAAGCATGACTATACCCATTTGATCAAATTTTTATATGCAAATTTTGATAAACAAAAACATGGGTATAGTGCAAAATCACATTCTAAGCACCTTTAAACTTGCAAATTTTCAATTTC
>Ga0181467_100970_pt1 | contig 13394 bp, 13 predicted proteins | sample InSIn5gowninarea_2_FD_119079 | JGI IMG/M metagenome (GOLD analysis project Ga0181467, IMG submission 119079) | Clean room microbial communities from NASA Spacecraft Assembly Facility at Jet Propulsion Laboratory, Pasadena, California, USA -... ... | reverse complement strand
GCAGTTTGTCAATGTTGTGCAATTGGTCAATGCCAGCCAATGGATGGCAGAGGGCGACCTCGCAAGCCGGAGGGAGGCGCGGAACGGCAAGAAGCGGTAAACTGTCAGATAGTCTACCAATAAATTCATATTGCTCGAGACCGTCACAGCTATGACACTTTGCTATTCGTGATAGTTCTTTGATCGTGAATTCCTAGCCTTTGCACCTGAAAAGTGTGTAGCACTTCTTCGAAAATGCTACAAAGATCATTCAAGACCACACATGGTGCTTGGAGATGACAATCCAAGGCAGTCCAAGAATGCACGCAACGCTACCAATACCACACGCCTATTGACGACACGTTAAGTTTCTTGAAGCAGTCCTTTGTCATATTGCTGTGACCTGAAAGAATTGACAGATATATGCATTCAATGGAAAGCTGAATATGTGCTCATGACGAGCATCACTGAAACCAGCATCACAGTGCAGGTAATCACACCAGACTCAACTAATCTGCAAAAAAAAGAAAACCGCCACATTGTCCAGGAGTTCATTGGTGATATCAGATCTTGTTACGTCCCCGCCTGCAGCTACGCTGTCATGCGGAAAGTTAAGACACACAAGCCATGTATCGCAACCCCCGTCGAAGGTCTGAAGAAACAAACGTACAGACATGAGCCCAACAGAAAACTATTCCTGACCGTTTATATCACCAGGTACAGGTACGAGCCGAGGTGTTGGGTCTTGAGACTATTATATTAACGCCTATCACATCTCTCTGGTCTGTCAATTCGTCCACAAGGCCAATGATTTGTTAGTTATATGGACAAAAGTGCGCAGTGATATGGTCGATCTACATTTGTTGTCAATATGGTCTACGGAGTACAGATACAAGGGCAAGATATGGCCCAGCATAGGGACTTAATCAATGTTTGGAACGCACATATGCCGACTACGTTTGGTTTCAGTTGATGGCTGGCTGGTTGACCCTCCTGGGGTATTCCTTTTGGCGCCCAATTGAATCGATTTTCCTCAGACACGCTTCCCAGCGCTGGAAGGGTCGAAGAGGATGAAGAACATCGTGACCTGAAAAGTGCGGCACCACTTAAAATTATTTCATCCTCTATGTTCAGTATAAAGAAATAAGAAAAGAGGGAAACCGGAAAAGGGGCGTTGAATCACGGGGTGGAAGTCCAATTGGTAATGGGTTTTATGTCTAGCAGAACTATAACCAACCTATTTTGTTCTTTGTACACCGAACTCGTATAGATACAATTCCCTCTGCATACTCTGTAGATGTGAGCTGTTGGGTCGAGATTTTGGGCTAAGCATACGGGATAGTTCATCTTAATACAAGGCTTGGTTTCTGTGTGGCTTCGAGAGCCTGCCTGGAAGAGTATATCAAAACGTGCAAGTGAAATTCCAAAGTGAAAACGGCGGAAAGCACCGGACTAGAGATGCTCCCAAGGCATAACCAAGTTATTGAAGTCATATCACGTCTCATTTCCATATAATAAAGCAAAACAATTTATATCACATCATTTTATATAAACCCCATCCTCTATAGCAGCTTCTCCAACTCCGCGGCCACAGCATCACCAACCTCCGCAGTCGTCGCCTTACCGCCAATGTCACCAGTGCGGACACCGGCCTCGATCACGTTCCGCACAGCGGTCTCGATGGCCTTGGCCTCGGTCATGCGGTTGAAAGAGTACTGCATCATCATGGCGATGGAGAGGATGGCGGCGACGGGGTTGACGATGCCCTTGCCGGCGATGTCGGGGGCGGAGCCTGCATCACGTTAATCAGTACTAGGCTTGTGGGTGTGTGTTGGGTTGTAAGGGGAGACATACCGTGAATAGGCTCGTAGATACCGTTAACCTTGCTCTTTCCATCGGGAATACCACTCAAACTGGCACTAGGAAGCAGACCCAACGAACCAGGGATAACACTCGCCTCGTCACTGATAATATCACCAAACAAGTTGCTAGTAACAATAATACCATTCAACTTCCTCGGGTCCTTCACCATAATCATAGCCGCAGAGTCAATAAGCTGGTGCCCAATCTGCACCTGCGGGAACTCCTTCTCCATAACCTCCGTCACAACCTTACGCCACAACCGACTCGTCGCGAGAACGTTGGCCTTGTCCAAACTCCACACGGGGAGAGGCGGGTTGTGCTGCAGGGCCATGTTGGCCGCGAGACGGGTGATGCGCTCGATTTCGGCGCGCGAGTACGGCTCTGTGTCGAGTGCGTAGCCATCGCCGTTGTCTTCCTTGCGATCGCCGAAGTAGATACCACCAGTCAATTCGCGGATGATGTTGAAGTCGACGCCGCGGCAGACGTCGGCGCGCAGGGGGGAGCCTTCGACGAGAGAGGGGGCGGCGAAGTTGCAGGGACGGAGGTTACCGAAGGTGCTCATTTCTTTGCGGAGTTTGAGGAGGCCTTGTTCGGGGCGGACGGTGCCGGTGCCCCATTTCTGTTTTGTTAGTTATAACGTCCTCCATGGCTTTGGGGAATGGTCGCGTACCGGTCCTCCAATGGCACCGAGCAGAACGGCGTCGGCGTTTTTAGCAGCATCCAGGGCCTCGTCGGTCAGGGGCGACCCAGTCGCATCGATTGATGCCTATGAAGAAAGCACATTGTCAGTAACACACCCCAATTCTTCTATTGCACTAGGGATCAGGCACTCACACCACCAAGCAAGTGGTCCTGAAGGTTGACGCTGAAGTCATCGCGGCTCTTCTCAATGACACGCAGGACCTAGCCACGATTCAATCAGTTCTCTGTAGCATTTCGAAACCAGTCTCAGTAGAATGCTGCTCACCTTGAGAGCCTCAGCGGTAACCTATAATTCGAAAGTCAGTACAAGTCAATTGCGGACTAGCGGATTCGGAGCTGCTCACCTCGGGACCGCAGTGGTCTCCGGCAAAGACGACGATGTTATGGGGGGGCATTATGGTGATTGTCTGTTCTTGAAGAAGTGATTTAAGCTGTAGATAGGATATCTGAAGAAAGTCGAGAGGAATAATCGGATAATGGTCACTACGGCTGGATATGGCGGGGCGGAATTGGTCCACCCCGCGCCGACACCGGAGCCGCAGTCGGAGTCGGTTTGTATCGGCTTAAAGCAGCCTCTGAGGGATGGACAATTACTACTATTACACAATAATATGGATTCAGTGTATCATTATTGATTGTTTTCATTTCTTTCCAGGCAATATGAATAAAGCAGCAATAGCAACAAGGATACTAATACAAACTGTGTATGTCCATAATTGATACCCCAGCACACATTAAAATAGCGGATAAAAAGCAAGTCAAGCAAAATGTAGGTAACAAGAAGCAACAATGAAAAAGGAAAAGGGCGTCGAAAGAAAAAATACTAAAAAGTAATAAGAAACAAGCAAGGGCCATTCAAATGCTGCAAAGATCTGTCTCAACAGACCGATTTCCTCCCAAAAATTTCAGACCTGACGGATAAATAGCCGGGAATAAACGGGCAAAAACGAACAAATATAGACTAAAGGAATAAGAGAAGAAAAGAAGGTGAAAGCTAAGTGATGCGAATGATAGTGATAACTCGGCGAAAATATGTGCTGGATAGAACCCTGTTCATGACAAGACCAACGGATGTGTCAGAAGGCAAAGAAAAACATGTTATTAGTAGAACTTCCTCAATCGACAGCCTGCTCATGTTGGATAAGAACTGGCAGTTTACCGCTTCTTGCCGTTCCGCGCCTCCCTCCGGCTTGCGAGGTCGCCCTCTGCCATCCATTGGCTGGCATTGACCAATTGCACAACATTGACAAACTGCTTGAAGGCCATCACGGGAGCAGAGACAGCAGTAATCGCCCATGGCCAGAAGCTGTCGAGCTTGTTAGCTCTGGCCATTTCCAGAGCACCAGCACTCCATGGGCTAGCGAAAAGGCTGCTTGGGGCTGGGTGAGCAGGGTTTCCAGGCTGCGCGGAGGCGGGCTGCTCAGTAGGTTGCAGAAGAGATGGAGAAAGAGTAGGCGAGGAGAAAGAGAGCAGATAGAGACCAATGAAGAAAACCTCATTAAGGGCACAGCAGATGAAAAGCACAGTCTGTATATTGGTGGTCAACTGCCATGGTCTGGTCTGTGTAACTTTCAGGGAGGCTCACCTTGCTGTGGTAGTACTGGTACAGAACCCAGCTTCTGGTCGCATCAACCTTCTTGTGGCTCTGGCTGGCACCACCCCGGCTCAGGGTGGCATACATGTGCATGTAATGGCTGGCCATGTCCAAGCAAATCAAACCCTGGAAAACAATGGCCCACCGAGGCCAAGCAGAGCTCAAGAAAACAAGCAAACAAGCAGTGGTGCAACGGTCTGTCACCATATCAAGCACTGCACCAAAGGTGGTAGACTGGTTGAAGTATCGCGCGGCGTACCCATCCAGGGCGTCCAGCAGACATGAAACACTGTAGAGAATGGAGCAGGTACGCGGGTGGAGAGGCATGTAGTAGAGGGAGGCAATCGTAAGGACGACTCGGGAATATCCTATTGGACAACAAGTGGTTAGATTCCGCGCCAATAGAATATAGTCCTGAGATACGTACCAATAAGATTAGGAGCAAAGAGGAAAACATTCTCCCTCGCCTCCGGTTGAGGAGAAGGAGACTTGCTCTTGTTCCTCTTCGGTGTTTTCACGGCTCCGTTACTGGCGGGCGACGGCACATCGCTGTCGGACTGCGCGGCCTGCGCGGCCTTTTGTCTCCTTGTCTTTGCGCTCATATTCGTAGCAAAAAAATTAGGAAGGAATTGAAGTATTAGGTATCAAAGGACCCTGCGGAAATAGCAAACAGGAGCCTTATCCGGAAACCGGCCGGGAACGAAAAGACCGATCGATGCGAAACGAGAATGAGGACAGGTGGACAGGTGGAATCTATCAAGAGTCGCGGGATAGTTAGCAAGATCATTCACGGTAGAATCCAGCCATGATCGCAGCGCAGCGGGGTCTGAGATAAGAGCAAAAAAGGCCAGCAAAGCTTTGTTAGACGGGGATTCTTTTGCACACCTACACGTCACGAGATCAACGCGCCTCCAGAATCACCGAGGAATTCTTCTAGAGAAGCAGAAAGGATGGTGCAGAGTAAAGATGAAAGGAATGACAGTGACGGGAAAGAAGAAGCACTCGAGGTAGAGAGAAACCTCGAAGAGTTGAGGAAAAAAGAAGAAAGTTAGTCAGGAGATCCGAACTAAGCGTGCGTGTTGCCGATAAGGGCGATAACACGATCAGGGTCTGAACTCTGACGTCCGCCGGTGCGCTTTAGCTGGGAATAGCAAACGGCTGGTCAATTTTGTAGTAGGAGCTGTGGTCTGTTCTACAGAGTATAATGAAGATGCTATTAACTGGAAGCTGGCATTTATGTCCTTCTTTCCGGTTATCTTTCTCTCTCATAGGCACCGAGGCTACTACTCCACTGTTTGCGGAAGCTCAGGGGGCAGGAGACGTAACGTCGTAATTATGCCTGCGATCTGGCAATCCCTCTCTACGATCTACATTGGACAATCTAGTTTTTTCTAGAAGACTATGAATAGTAACCAATTTAATTGCCTTTCGGCATACGGAAGAAAGCAAATACATAAGGGCGATTGTACAGCAATGATCAATTCCCATACTTATTTATTCACAGGTCCACCTCCATCTGTTTGTCAGTCATGTAGGCTACGGCTCATTGTACGAGAATTGTCCGGATCGTAGGTCATTAAAATCTTTTAAAACATTGTTGGTACACAGGGAAAAACGCAGAATAACTCGGATGATTATTTCATAAATGAATAAGAAGACATGTCCTTGTTTGCAAATATTGATCCTCCCGTTATATTAATCTCCTTTCATAAACCCGGTAATGCTCGACATTCAAATAAAAGAAAACCAGCAAAGCCTTGTGAGTATCAATTTTATATGTACAACAAAGAAAAACAAAAAAGAAAGGAACCCAATGACCGATGACCAATGACCGAACCGAAGATGACACTAGGAAACTATGTACAATAAAGCAAGAAAAAGCAAACCATAGATACCTTGGGAATATCAATCATCATGTCCGTGACCTGCGCGGATCAGTAGCTTCCTGTCTACGCCATTCGCGAGACTCCTTCGTTCCCATACTTCCCAGCCCGCCTTCCAGTCGGCGCTCCCAACCGCCTAACCGGACAACGAGGCAGGTAGCATTGTCCCCGGTTTTGGTGACTTCAGTTGCGAAGCTGACCACGTCTTTGGACGCCTCTTCCGGAGTGCGGGCCTCCTTGACAATGTCGACGATTTCCTGGTCGTCGAGAGACCCGCTGATACCGTCGGTCATGAGGACCAGAAACGAGAACTCGGCGGGAGCCATCTCAAGGCGGTAAATTTCGGGCTCTGCAGAAACACCTATGCGTTTGGATTGGACGTCTCCGAAGGAACGGGTATTGGCTAGACCGCTCATGCGTTCCTCGCCAAACGAGTCGGTCACGAATGTCGTGGCGTAGCGACGGAGTCTGGTCGCCTCGGGCGGTGAGGATGGGTGGTGGTTTGAAGTCAGAGGGACGGATTCGCCGGTGACTGTGGAGCATAGCAGCATCCTTGTGTCGCCTACATGCGACACCAACAAGCTAGACGACGTGGTCGGATACCAGAACGGAGCTGGGGACGGGGTGGAGATGAGTGCGACGCTGGCGGTGCTTCCGCCCTTGAAGCGGGTGTTGCCTGAGGTCTTCTCGTTCGCCGCCGGATGGTCTGCACCGTAGAGGATCTCGTCCTGTTGTAGAGGCTGGCCAGCCTTTACCAGTTCGTTGTCCCGTCTCGCCGCTTGTGCTGACACAAAGTCGTAGTCCGCATGTAGGAAGGCATATTCCATCACTTCTTCGATGGTGACGCCCTCTTTGCGGGACTTTCTGTCGGTCTGCTCTGCAACATCATCTCGTCCGAAATAGGAGAAGTGAGGCGGGATAAATCTCTTGAAGTAACCCCCGACAAGACTCCGCCAATTCTTCACGAGCTCCTTTTCCAACTCGCCAATTTGTTGCCGGTTCGCTCCCTGGACAATGGGCAGAGTCTCGGGCTCCTCTTTCGATTTCTCCTCCCCTTTGTCCCTCAGACTCGACCGCAATTCAAATTCCGCCGCTGTGTTCTGGATATATTCGTGTAGATTCTCCTTAAGGAACGTACTGCATTCCGTCCCACCGTGTCCGTCAAAGACTCCGAAGTAGAATACCTGCGGATCACCGCTGGCACTGTCCGCCGCGCGATTCTCACGAGGCCCAAGACCAGCCCCTCGTCTAATTGTAAGCGACGCCGGTGGTCGATTCGCAAACGCGGGCAAATCAATCACACCTGCCTGGTGCGTGTCTTCATTTGACCGACGAGTACCCCGAGAGCTCGAGGCGCCGAAATGGTGTTTCGCGCTGCGAAGCGGAATCCGGACAACGGTGGCATCGCGGTTCGTCAGAGCCTGGAACGACGCAGGCGAATGCGAGATCTCTCCGGTATGAGGTACTGACTCCGAACGAGGGAGTTTATGATAGGGCGCGAGCGGGCCTCGAGGATCGGGATGGAGCGACGAGGAGGGGAGATGTGTGACGAAGTAGTCGTGGAACTCTGGCCGTCTTTTACTCTGGGGTGTATTGTATTTGCGCTTGGAAGTAGATATGAAGCCTGTGGGTTATTCGCGTTAGACAATGATTGACTGCATGAAAAGGACAATTGGGCCAGGGAAAGACTCGTACAAGAACTGTCCGCCAAGGCGCGAACCCGGACAGTCGCTCGCTTCGCAGAGGACAGACTCATTAATGCCGAGACATTGACATGAATCAATTATGGTAGCAAAATGAGAGTTTACTGAAAAGAATGCAGTGTGGTTGAAGAAAGGAGAGCCTTCACTTTCCCATTCTTTGCAGCGGGGATGAACTTGCGGCCCGAGCCTCCATACGACGGAGTGTTGCAACGGCAGTTGGCGGATGTAATATGATGCTATGAAAAGTATATAAACCACTACTAAGCTTATTGAGGTATGAAACGCTTTCTAGATAACACGTGCATTCAACTGATGGTTCGTATGGACTTGGTACAGCAGTTATCCCGTATGGCAGTGCCTCAAACTTTCTAACCCTCCTCGATTCTCCGCAGTATTCAATGAAGCCGCGACCAGATGCTGCAACCCCTTGGCTGGTGGGAGAAGTCCATCACCAGATAAACAGTATTCCTAGCTCTTTCAGAGAAGACCCCAGAAAAAACGATCACAAAAATCTTGAGACCACTAGGGCTAAAGTTTCCCTCTGTGGAAATATTCCCTAGGGTATGTCTGGCGTACTATGATCCCGTTTATCTGCAGCGCGAAGTCGCGCGCCAGATTGGATTTGAATCGGCATTCGTATAGGAAACTGTTCGTGGGTGATCAGCAGTCATTATTGAGGGTCTCATCATCTAGATAACCGCTCTCATCCGGTCCTCCAGTGCCATTACCAAGGTCCGTCAGCTTTACTGAGACCAGGTTCTTCTAGTATCGCTTGCTGGGGAATCGAATGCTGGGAATAGCAAAACCAGTAGCCGACCTTGCGCTGTAAGTGCGAGTACGAAATCTCCCAATCATCCTTATCCCACGGGCTTTGATGCTTGAAGAGGCATCGGTTCCCATTAGGGCAGAATAGATCGCGGTTGTCACCACGTATTGAGGCTTGCTTGGAATTCCACACACGGAATCTGGGCGCGGCGTCGATACTGTTGCTGTCAATTCAACTTCAGTATCCGACTGATTTTGTTTATTCCCATATTTGTCTGTGGTCGTTTCCACTATCCCATGGCATACCAGAGCCCCTAGAGTGACGTCTATCCCTATGGTCTCTAGGCATGGTACTGGTAGTGATCCGAACACTATGTATTTGCAATGCCCCTCGGCCCATACATCGGTACCAATATGATCGTCACATTGTCATGGATACTCAGGAGGTGGAGTGAGATTCGACCAGAATACAAGATACAGAAATTAAGCACAGAAATTCGGATTGGATTGACAATTGTTAGTCTAAAAAGTCTTGGAATGGACGATGGATTTCCAGTGGAAAAAATCAGTAGTGGTTGCTTCAATTCACTTGCTGGTCATGGAAAAACGTTCTTCCTTCAGCCTTACTTGGCTTTGGGCCAGCATAAGCCCTTGGCTGTGAATGCTGTCCTGGTGAATGTACATCCCTGACAAGCTTGGTATATGCGATTTGAGACCATCCACGGCGACAGGGCTCTAATGCAGGATAACTCAAAATGTGTATATCCTGCTAGTTATCACAAATAATCCCTCATCTGGATTTGATGTATCAATTTATCTTCAGAAACTTGCTCTCTTATTCTTTAACTAATCAGGGCTTCAATATCAATACGGGGCGCTAGATCAATCTATCTATGAATTGCTAGCATGACAGCAGCCTTGGGGGTGGCATTAGCCGACTATATGCCCACTTGAGTCATGAATTCAATAAAACATTTCCAATAAAGTTAGCCGCGCTGTTCCTAAGTTTCCGGGACAGTGCCAGGATCAGCATTTATCTGAAGTGAACCCTCTTCCTATACCCTTGATCTGGGATCCTCTTTCTTGGTCCAATGGCAGTCCGTACGCCGCCGCGTATCTCGATCCTACGACTTGCATTGCAGAGTTCTCCTCTCGACTTCGCGAGCTGTGGACCAAGACGGAGCTGTTTGGTCAGGTCCATGCGAATGTTCCCAGCATTTACAAGGATAGTCATCTGGACAAACGGGTGAAGGAGTATATCATGTCTGTGTCGGATAGACAGGGAGCGTCTTCCCTACTGGGTAGTCCTGCAACGCGATTCTTCCTTGTCGCCAAGGCGATTAATGCGTTTTTGGTGCATGATGTGCTGAAAGTGACTATTATCAAGGGCTTCGATGCGCAGGCGGATATGGAGATTGGTGGTATTAAAAAGCAGCTGTTCCCAGGTACCCCCTCCCCCTCCTCCAACCACCAAAGCACATTAGCGCAAGCTAACATGCTCGTCGATAAAAAGATACACCCACCCCCATCCGCCACATAATGATAATAGCCATGACAACCAAAATCCAAACCCTCAAAACAAAGTCCAACTTCATCGACTTCTGCCAGCAAAAAACCCGCGACCACATGCAAAAACTCTGGCACCTCATCGGCCCCCTAACCACCCCCCAATCCAACACCACCATCGACCCCCCCACCGGCAACAGCCAAGCCTGGACGGATCTCTCAGCCATCGTATCAGAGGCTGAGATGCTCGCGCTGGATATGTACTCTGTGCCGTTCGAATATCGGTCTGAATTCCCCGCTGTGAACGAGGCGTTTGATCCGGCTACGATGGTTAATAGTGATGCGTTTGTTACGGGGGATCCGGTTGTTTTGGCGGGGAGTGATTGTCGGGTTAGGTTGGGGGTTACGCCTGTTGTTAGGGCGAGGGATAATTCGGATTGTGAGGTGGGGGTTGTTAGAGTTGTTAGTATGGGGAATGTGTTGTTGAGGATGGGTGGACATAAATAGGCTCTGTCTGGATGGTTTCGGGATTTTGATGATTTGATTCTTTTTTGATTTGGTTGGAAAAACGCGATGGTTATTTGATTTTATGTTGATGCGGGTTGTTTATTCCTTGATTGAACGTTTTGTGGGCTTGTGCTTTTCGTTCATTGATTTATCTGATGGTATTCTGGGATAGAGCTTATGATCACGAATGATGAGTTTTGTATTGATTCTACGCTGTGACTCAGGGATCACATAGAGTCTCTGTTCAGATCGAAGACAAATGATTTTTGACACCGTATAGAGTACAGAATCCACGCAAAATATACAACGCATTTATGATTTACCAAGCTCTACCCGTATCAAATCCAACCCACAAATCAAACCTTCTCAATATGCCCCTCCCCAGTACCACTCTTCATATCCTCCTCCGTCTCCCCCTTTGCCTCCCCCCTAACTATACCCACAACACTAACCCGCCCATGCTTCCGCCTCTCCTTAGCAATGTCCTTCGACAGCTGAATAGGCCCCTTATCCGGGTTCGTAAACAGATAGTCAATCTCCTCGAGCGTCATCTTGGCTGTCTCGGGGTAGAAGAAGTAGATGAGTGGCACGAAGGCGAAGTTCGTGCACATGAAGATCAGATACGCTTTCCATTGGAGGCGGTTGATGATGACGGGGGTTATCATCACGACGAAGAAGTTCTGGCCCCAGTTAGCAGATCTCTCAGTTATATAGGAGAATGGGGGTGACATGCCCAAATCCAATTCGACGAAACCCCAATAGCAGTCCCCTTCGTCCTCGCATGCAACGGCAAAATCTCCGGAACATAGCACCACGGAATACAATTCACCGACGCCCCAAAAATCAACATATACACAAAGAAAAACGACACCGCCGCCGACGACGTCGCATGCTCATTCGACTGCCCTTTGAAACTAAGTAGTATAGCCACCATCATCATGCAGATACCCAGCCCAAAGGATCCCCACATCATGGGCTGGCGGCGGCCGACGCGGTCGACGAAGATAGTGGGGAAAAGGGAGCCGAGGACGAACATGATTTGGACGCAGCCTCCGATGATTTGGGAAAGGTTTTTGGAGAGGCCGACGTTTGTGTTTAGGACGGTGGGGATGAAGTAGACGACGAGGTTTACGCCGCCTACTTGGTTCATGAACTGCATGCCGTAAGCGAGGAGGCTGGTATGGTCAGTGATGTCTTATGGGGGTGGGTTTGGGGGACGTACACTCTGTAGCCAGTTGAGACTTCATCGCGTTTGAGGATGTTTCTGTGCAGGTTAGTCTTGTACTCAATCCAGGCATCTATCAAACTCACCTCCACTTGAATCCCCCATTTTCTGTCTCCACTGCAATCGCGTCCAGAATCTCCGTCTGCTCAGACTGAATCTGTGGGCCATCTTTCGGTTTACCATACACATCGCTGAGAATCTGCAATGCCTCCTCGTTCCGTCCATGTTGGTAGCAAAATCGTGGCGATTCAGGGAGCCCGAAGACAAGCACGATGACGATCTTCAACTGTTAGACTATGCCACAGGATGACAACCCTAGAAATGCGAGACTCACAAAAGCCCAAATCATCTGACACGCAATTGGCAACCGCCACGCAATCTGCCCTCCAACGAAACTCATCCCGTAATCGAAGAAGTAACTGATCACGATGCCCACGCCAACTAGCAAAGGCTCACTGCAGATTAGCTTGCCTCGCTTGCTGGCCTCACATAGTTCCGCTTGGTACATTGGCACCGTGGACGTCTCAATCCCGGTGCCGATTCCGCATACGAAACGGCCAACCATCATGTGTGGAACGGAATACGCCGAGCATTGCAGTGTAGCACCGATCTGCAATGGTTAGCCAATACAACTTGGGTAACGCTTTGATGCGTACAGACTCACAATAACCCAAGTCATTGCAAACCACATGGCGCGTCGGCGTCCCAACCAGTCGCCCAACAGGAAGTTCACTATGCACCCGGAAAAACACCCCAGATTGTATATTGAGACGATGATACCCGTAAGACTGTCGTTCGGATGGCCCATGGTTTCGAGATAGTTGTCGTTTTCTATGATTCCGGAAAAGACGCCTTGATCGTAGCCTAGATTTGATTAGATTGGTAGAAACAGCACCATCAATGAATCTCACCGAAAAGAATAAATGCCATCCCACAAGCCACCCAAATGGCAGTTTGGAGGGCAAAGCCCGTCCCAAACACGTCGACCTTCACCATATTGACTCCTGTCGTACCTATTCAAACTGTAAAATGATTCACGGCACATCCTCCGAGCATCAAAAAGGACAACCCTTACTTATACCCCCCTTCCCAATCACCACCCCGTAACACAACAACCGGGGAATAACCTCCCCCAACACAGATAGCCCTTGCATCAGGTAATTAGAAACGCCCGTTATCCCAATCCGGCAATCCGAGCCCATATATTACCCCGGATTGCGGGCGCTACCCCGCACACCCGCTAAACCCAAACCGATACTTTCTTTATAGGGGATCGACGATTGCCCATGTGTTTTCGGTCTGTTCTCCGGTTCTCGTGTCAGGGATGCAGACGTCATAGTACTATTTAGTGGTGTATGTTATGGGTGCTTGGCGGTGCCTGAGTCCATCCCGGCTGGGTGTAATGTTGGAATTGCCGTGTGGTGTGTGTGTGGTAAAACCCCAGGTGTTGCAGAATGACCTCATGCGTTTGGCTAACGGTAACGTTCTTATCGACTTGTACTAGTGAAAGTCATAGCGGCAGACGGTGGGAACAATTACAATTGTAGGCGGTTTCTCATAGTACAGAGACGGCCATTGCGGAAGGTATTCGAGGCCGGAATCTCCCCGCATAGAAACAACACGGCTAACTTTATTGGAAATGTTTTATTGAATTCATGACTCAAGTG
>Ga0181467_100969_pt1 | contig 13402 bp, 12 predicted proteins | sample InSIn5gowninarea_2_FD_119079 | JGI IMG/M metagenome (GOLD analysis project Ga0181467, IMG submission 119079) | Clean room microbial communities from NASA Spacecraft Assembly Facility at Jet Propulsion Laboratory, Pasadena, California, USA -... ... | reverse complement strand
ATATTAGCTTTCAAGTACAAGGCACAGCTGGAAGCTTTTGATAAGATAGCAGCAGCAAGGCCGGTGGTGGATGAGCTGCTTGAAAAGTATGCCGCAGTGCTGACACCAAGCGTGCCTGATGAGGCGCCACTGGGTATCGAGAAGACTGGCAGCGCCGCATTCTGTTTGATATGGACGGTAAGTCTCTTCTTGCGCTTTGACCACAAGAATCGTTGTTGATTTAGAGACAGGCACTGCATACACCGGTGGTCAACGTGCCGGGCTTCAAGGGGCAGAATGGCATGCCAATTGGCATCTCACTCGTGGCACAGCGATACCATGACAGACGGTTGCTTGCAGTGAGCAAGGAAGTTGGAAAGATATTCGAGGCCGAGGGTGGATGGCAACGATCGGTGTAGGTAGTTGGCTCAATTAACGTATATAGTTGGAAAGAATCACTCCGTGTGTATATTTGACAATACACGCGCACTGAGACTGGCTTTTCGAAAATGATCCCATGAAGTTGAAAGAATGGGCAAACTAGATGGCACTCATTACAATACCTGGCCGCGATTTGGAGTAGTTATGCATAATCACATGATATTAAGACGGGAGTAGACTTCCTGAGTACCAAAGTCTGTCACTATGTCGCATTTGGTTTAGTGTGATAATCGCGACGCGTCTACATCATCGATACGCGTCTCTCTTGTCGCGACCAATTTCCCCTCAGCAGTCCCCAGCTTCATCCCAATTTCTTCCTTTCTACTACCTTTGGTCTTTTTTCTACACATTCGTTCGTTATACCACACAAACACCACCATGTCGCTAACTACTTTACCTTCACTTCCCGAACCCATTCTACACCTAATTTGCATCTATCTCACGCCCGATCGCTCCAGCGTCAATGACTCCGAGAATGGGCAATCACCTAAACTTTACCGCTCAATAATAAGCCTCTCGTTGACCGCTCATGCCCTCAATCGCGTCTCCTCGACTCACATCGCAACAAACATGAGCCTGACATGGGGTACTGTCCGCTGGGACCTCTTTCTCCGCACTATGCTTGAAAACTCAGTCTACGCATCCACCGTCAAGTACCTCAAGCTCAGCGAGCTCAGCCTAGACAAGCAAGACTTAATCAGACCGACAAAGTGGCAGGACGGTCCAGATGATGTCACAGAAATGTTCAAAACACTATCCGGATTACAAACGCTCTACTCGTCGCACTGCAAGCTACTCTACCCCGGTTCCATCATTTACCGCCTCACATCTGAAGAAATGCCGCTGTGGAAGACGCTCGAGATGGTGCGCTTCGACCATATCAATGCCTGGGGCGAGGACCGCATTGTGCAATTGGATTTGCACCGCGAACGCACAGAAGATAATGAGCACAGTGAACCGAGAAAGTACACTTCGGGCAACGGACTGCTTACTGGCTCTCTGGCGCGCTTGAGTATTCAGGAGTTTCACAAGATACCTGAGGTTACTAGTGTTGTTGTCACTACGCGCGATTTTGAAGATGATGGCGATACGGAGGGGGATGCAGATTGGGTTGATGAAGATGCTGAGGAGGAAGGAGAGGAGTGGAGTGATGATGATGATTATGAGTATGAGAGCGAGGATAGCGAGTGGGACTCTGAAGATGATAGCGATTATGAGGATGATTGGGAGGCGGAGTATGGGTTTAGTGTGCCTAGTACTCAGCCTGTGAAGGAGGAGCTGCCGATGCCGGTCGTTGGCTTATCTGCTCCAGGGAAGAGTTTGTTGGATTTTTGATAAGATAAGAGTGCGTTTTGTATAGTTGGCATAAGTCTTAGAGGGGTTCAACATGTATATTAGTAGATTTATCTTGTAGTACGTTTAATCGACTGACCTTGACTAGGTCCTTTGCAAAACAAATGCCTTGTTCATCCTTACCCCATCCCTACAACTCTTATTACCACTTCCATCAGAATTCCCAAAACACACACCCCGCTCAAGTCACCTTAACAAACCTAACCATTACCTTTGGCGCCCCCGCCGTAAAATGATCCTTAATACCCTCCCAATAAGCACTCACATCCACCCCCTCATCAAGCCTAACATCAAACTCAGCAATCACTCTCCCCACCACACTCCTCAACTCCATCATCGCCAGCGCCTTCCCCGCACAACTATACGGCCCCGTCGAAAACGGTATAAACGCCGCTCTATTCCGCACAAGCTCCGGTCGCGTAGTCCAGCGCTCCGGGATAAACTCATCAGGCGCAACAAAGTTCCTCGGGTCGTGAAACAGCGGGAACAGCGGAATATGCACAATGGTATTACCTGGGACGAAGTGCCCGTTGATTTCCATGCCCTCGGGCGGCGTGACGCGCTGGGAGCCGAAGAAGACAGACGGCCATATGCGCAGCGACTCGTAGATGACGGCTTCGAGCAAGGGGAGTGGATGCTGGCAGTCGTAGCTGTGGGCGTTGGCGAGGAACTCTGTGCGGATGGCGGTCATGTAGTGGGGGCGTGTGGCGAGGTGCATGAAGATGAAGGCTAGGGCTGTGGATGTTGTTTCGCTGCCTGCGGAGATGATGAGGCGCGATTCGCCGAAGAGGAGTTCGCAGCCTTCGGGGGTCTTGGGCGTGGAGACTATGAGGTGAGAGATCAAGTCTGGTCTTGCGTCACGGACCTGGAGAAGCGTTAATGGTTGGATTTGGGGCGGGTTCGTTACATGTATAGTACGTACTTTCATTCGTGCACGCATTTGGCTGACGCTCCAGTCTCGCCATTCTTTCATAGGCCCGGCAAACGAGGTAAGTACTCCGATTGTGTTCATGAGCCACGGCATGTGGTACATATATCCCAGAGCTTGTACGCTGTTGGTAAACGTGGAGAGGATACTTGCAGCGACGTCACTTTGCTCGCCCTTGATGAAACCCATGGACTTGCCAAAAGCCAGTGCCGCCATGGCATCATAGCTATAGTGTGATGTGTATTCTGAAAGTGGAATGAGCTGTCCATTTTCACTGCGAAGTTTTGCAAGTAGCTGGTCTGTGAAGTGTTCAACATCCGGAGCATAGGTGGAAAGTGACGTCTTGAACGCATTGTCCCAGACCCGGCGTCGCTGGCGATGAAACGCCTTGTCACGATTCAGATGTAGCGACCTTTCCATTACATCGAAGAAAGGCCCTTTGGTAGTTTTCGACCGAGTCCCGAGAATAGGTTGGATTGCGTCTACATCGAATATGGTGAGTTCACGTGGTCCTGTTTTCGATCAGCATTGCATCTGGAAGGAGGTACCAATCGTAACCGACCTGTCCTAACATAGTCGCCATACTTTGTTTGGAGCCTTTGTAGCACCCTATGGTAGTGCAAATCGCTGTCCCATGTTTGCTTGATGGTCCACCATCGCGAAAGCTTCGCCCCCCAGGGTCCTGGATAATCTTTCAGGGGATGGAAGAAAGCGCGGTAGGCTCCTATGTACAACCATAGCGGTACCCAGAAGGAGCTCGCCACCAGTGTTGCTGCGATGAAACCCGTGTAATATACGAGGATCCAATAGGTTGTGACCGCTGAGCCAATGATTGGAAGGGCCAGATGATCAACTTCCACTTTGCGCAGGACGGACTCGTGCAAGATGACAGCCGAGAGTGGTGCAAACACAAGGACAATAGTGGAAACCGACTCCATGGATCGTTACGGGCAAAGCTCCGGTGTTGCGATGAGTTGAGTGTTGGTAGCAACAAAGAAACAGTGAAGGTGATAGCCGATAGACAATCACTCTTTCACTAATGAAGTCAATTGCTCTTCTTTGCTTTCATTAGCTGTTTAACATGTTAATGAATACGAACAAAATATACCAGTAGACAATTCACGACACGCTTCGTCGCAGATCCAGCAGGGTAGTTGGTCGTGCAAAACGTGGAAGAGGAGAAAATGTAACATATTTGCTCCGGGGACCACAGTCACACGTGGCGGCGACCTGTATGAGATATTGATCCGTAGTCCCGACAGCTGAACCAGGGTCTAATCCATTTTCCTAGGTAGTCTGCTCGTTAGACTGCATGTTTGTGTTAGCGTATTCCACAACCGGCATCTTTCCGCATGCTCTGGTGCTGACTACACATACTAACAGGCAGAAGCGATGCGCTGCCGCGCTTCGTCGTACACTATCGCACACCCTCACACAGAATTCACTAGTGACTAATGTTTGGCCAGGCTTGCAACTTGTCGATAACCGTAAATTTTTCTAGCGGTCCCAATTCATCCAGTTTTCAGCAAAAGCAAAGCAGGTCGTGAAACACTTGTTCTCCGGAAATAGTAGTCTTATTGGTCAGCATAGGATAGTGGAGCCGCTGGCAGCGTGCTCCAACCCATGATATGTAGTAATCTCGGCACGTAAACCAGTCAGTAACCGAACAGGCGATGTAACGACTTGCGCGACAGTTAACCTCTCGATGTAGGAGCCCAGATGTCCACAGCGACCAGTGACAAAGTGATCAGATCAACTCGGAGCAGCTGCATAATTGTGGATATCATCGATTTCTTCTTGCATCGTCATGGCAGCTCTGCCACTACTTCTACGTATTCACTACCAGGAAGAAGTATCGGAGAAGCGCACATTCGTAAGCGGCTTGCTGGTTACTGCGTCTTATGGTTTCACTGTTGAACATGAATGTTACACGAGTCATGGTCTTCTGGGTTTCACCGTGGTGAAATCGGTGGAAAGGTAACTCAAGCTCGCCAGAAAGATAAGTTGGCTGTAGATCCGGGGGTATGGCCCAAATCCTGGAGGGTTCGCTTCTGTTTCGTATTCTCTATTTCTTTTTTTACAATCCCCGAAAGTCCTTTTGGTGGTGTGATGAGTTCCGACAGAACAAAAGTGGGCGTTTTGCCTGTGCCCGATGATGGTGATCAAGACTTAGACGGTAGGACTGACCTTCAGAGGAGAATCATTGTGGTATATGTGGTTATGACAATCTCCTCGTCCATGGTACTCGGGTTACGGCTTTATACGCGCATCTTCATTCGTCGCTTGACTGGACTGGACGATGTGTTGGTAGTTTTCAGCTGGCTAGGGTGTGTCGCATGGCTGGTAATATGCTTCGAAGGTACAGTCCATGGCACTCATTCATCAACTGCAACTGACATACCTGTAGCATTTCAATACGGCTTCGGCCAGCATCTGTGGAATGTGACCGTTGAACAACTGCAAGTCTACACAAAGATGCTCGTTGGCATAATGGTAGTTTATGTCTGGACGCCTGCACTTGCAAAGCTATCGTTGCTAGCGCTCTACTACCGCCTTAATCCAGATTTCAAGATTCGCTCCTGTATCTACGCGTTAGCAGGTCTTGTATCTGGGTATTCGCTAGCAATCACCATTGTCGCGGCCGGCCCTTGCAACCCACAATACCATAGCGACCAGAAATGCCTTACAGACCTCAACCTTTTCATGGCATGCATCAACATTATCACAGATTTCTTGATCCTGTGCCTGCCAGTACCGATGCTACGCGCCTTGCAGCTGCCGATGAAACAAAAAGTCTTACTAGGATTAGTGTTTGCGTTGGGATCTGGGTAAGGATACGCGCGCATCCACAGTCTCTCCATATTGCTCTTCGCTAATGTTGCCAGCGTGGTTGTCATCTCCACTGTTCGTATCATCTACGTGTATAGCATGATCAGCAATCCCGACTCAACTTACAATATCGCCAAAGCTTGCATCTTCTCCACGATTGAACTCAATGGTGGCGTCATTTGCGCATGTGCAGCGCTTCTAAAACCCTTTATACAACGACATATGCCATGGATACTGTCTCTTTCGAGTCGGAATAGAAGCGGAAATCGGTCCAGGGTTCGGAAATTCAAAATGTTTAAGAAGCACAGCAATGGAGGAAAGTTTGAGTTGCGTAGTACAAACGCAGAAAAAGACACACGCAAGCAGGCCAACAACAAATTGAACCGTCAAATCGAGGTGACCAGATCTTACAGTGTTCGAGATTCTAGGACAGGGAAAGACAATGGCGAAAGCATGGATAATTTGTTTACACCAACTGCCGGCTGGAACGGGGGTCGGTAGTTCCTTGTGGATTGGAAAGACTGTTCCAAGGGATCGGGTATTAAACGTAACTAACTACTGGTTAAGGATTCACAATCAATCATGAGGTAATTTGAAGGACAAATTTTGAAAAGGGCAGAATTCCCGGTAATCCATTCGCGTTTTTCCAGAAGATTATCCAATCTACAGAGTGTGATGAGGTTGAGGGAAGGTGTTAAGTGACTGGCAAAGGGTAAGCATCAGACGATGATTGGGGTCTTGGCGCGTCGTGGAGGAAAGGGGTTATTATTGGGGCCAATGTGCGTCGAGGTGGTGGTGTAACTAACATAGAGTCTGTTCCGAGTAGTGTCTTTCTTGCCGCTTAGGCTGTCATGAGCCTAAGACTGGATTAATAGCTATAGTTGAACAACAGGCATTGTCACTTGTTCCAGGCAGCAACTATCAAGTGCCGTCAGCTGTATGCTAATATGTTGGCGGCACAAGAAAAGGTTTTTGCATTTACACCACTTGTGAGTTTTAGACTTAAGACAAATACGGGCTTACATTCAACTGTAACTTTGACGAAGAATATTTCGCCAGGGTATCAATTTACTTTCAATCCACTCACAAGAACTATGCTACCGTTGAAACCGCCGGCAAGCCCTAAGAGTCCAAGTCTGCTCTCAAGTTTGGACGCCCACGAGCAATGGCATCGCCCAGATCCAGGTTGGAGGCCTGGCCGCGAATATTAGATATGAAGCGTCGCCCGCCATCCATGTTTTGTTTGTGCTTCGCTTCCTCTTCTGCATCCTTAATCGCCTGTTGTCGGACTCGTTCAGCTCGCTGCTCCTCCAACGATGCCGCCTCTGCTTGCATACTGGCAAGACGATCGGCTGCACTTTGGCGGGCTTCAGAATCATCGATCTGTCTTCTGGGTGGACTGCGGTCACGTCTTCGGTAATTGTCGCGATCGCGGAAATCTCTACGATCCTCTCTACGATCCTCTCTCCTGGGCGGCGAACGTGTGCGCTCTCGTCGGCTGCTGTGCTTATGATGTGGTGATCGTGACCGTGACCTTGACCGTCTCCTGTGGCTGTGGTGTTCGCGGTGGTGTTCACGGCGATGTCCACGATCTTCACTCCTGCGTGGCGAACGCGATCGATTGTGTCGACTCCGATGCTTATGTTCCCGATCCCTACTCCTCTCTCTGTCCCTGTTTCGATGTTTCCTCTTGCGTTCCTTCTCCTTCTCGCGCTTTTCAGCGTACTTGGCTTCCTTCTGAGCGTCCTTCATGGCCTTCAACTGCATTTCCATCTTCTGCTTCTGTATCATGAGGAGTGGGTCTTGAAGGACCTTCTTTTGTGTATCGCGGGCGTTGTTTATGTTAGCGCTGGGTTCGCCAATAGCACCAATGCCGACTGGTGCGCCTTTCTGCAGACTTTGCGTGTCGTTTGATTTGAGAAGATTATCGATCCTGCGCTTTCCGAGAAGATAGCCCTCTCTTTCTTCTGTGATGCCGCTATCACCACTAGGGCCGGCATACATCCAGTCGACTCTTCGCTGCACCACCTTGCCACCAGACTCTGCCTGCAACTTTTGTAGTTCTTCAAGCGCAGCCTCCTCTTCGCGTTCTCGGCGAAGCTTGTCGATCAACTTGCGCTCCTCGAGGGCAGCCTTCTCTTCCTTCCATACTCTCTCCTGGTTCTTGAAGAGGTGGGGATGCCAACTTTTCTTCAGATTTAAACTGGGCTGGTTAGCTTTGATACAGTCAATAAGGGTAAATGACTTACTCTCCACCCATGATTGCGACAAGTGTTTCGTGCGCGTTTGAATATGTGAACTCGGTAGGATTTTAGACGCGAATAAAGTCGCACTAGACTTATAATGCGCGCGCGCAAGTAAGGGTTTTTGGCAGTACTGGGAGGTGGAAGAATGATGGAAGGCTGGTATACATCTGCGAAGATGCGCCACGGGCTGCCAAGCCGCGCTAAGCCAGGCCCCACCCAAAAGTTCACCTCCGCGACTTCTCCGCAAAAGTTTCGAGCGAGCGGCTTGGAGGTTCCTCAATACAGCACGTCTTTCCTTGTCGCAAACGAATTGGTTAAGGATCTCGAGAAAATTCTTATTGCTGGATTCCTAAACTAATCAGACACAATCGAAAAATGGCGACGCGCAAACGGAACGAGTATCTCGATGTAGAGGAGAGCGAGGACGACGAGAGGGGCTATGATTCCGAGGAAGAGAGCAGAGCGCGCATGCTGCCAGCATCGAAGCGCCAAAAAACAGATCATGATTCAGGAGTAGAAGAAGACCAGGACGACGACAATGCGGACGCGGAATCCCAAGGCGACAATGACAACGCAGAAGATGAAGAAGAAGACGAGCCAAAACCCTTTGCCTCCAAGAGCGCCGAGTTAGCCCACCTCGAGAAACTCGCCGCATCCCTCCCTTCCGAACTGAGACTACAATCCACAAAACTCGGCAAAGTGCTACCTCAATCCTCACTTAAAAAAGACAAATCAGGCGTCATCTACCTCTCGCGTGTCCCACCATTCATGAAACCCGCTGTTCTCCGTTCGCTACTGCAGCCCTACGGCGCCGTCGGCCGCATCTTCCTCACCCCCGAATCCTCTACAGCGCGCACACAACGGCTGCGCAACGGCGGCACACGCCGCAAACTCTTCCTCGACGGCTGGGTCGAATTCCTCCACAAGCGCGACGCCAAGTTCGTAGCCGAGAACCTCAATGCGCAGACTATGGGCGGCAAGAAGCGAGGCAGATGGCACGACGAAGTGTGGAATATCCGGTACCTGAGCGGCGTCAAATGGCACAATCTCGTCGAGCAGATTCAAAACGAGAATGCGGAGCGCGCAGCACGACTCAGATTTGAAATTGCACAGGGTAAGAAGGAGAACAAGGCGTTCTTGGAGAACGTGGAGCGCGGGAAAGTGGTTAGCGGAATTGAGGCTACGCGAAGGAAGAGAGGTGAAGATCTGGATGCCGATCAGAATGCTGTAGAGACAACGGATGCATTGCAAGAAGCGGGTGAGAAACCCAAGAGGAGAAAGGGCAGACTCGAGTTCTCGCAACATACGGCAACGAGCAAGGCGATGAAGAAGCCGGAGCCAGGCCAGGACGTGAATAGAGTGCTCAGTAGTATGATGTGAAAAAGACGGAGGGAGCATATCAAATATAATAATAAGACCAAAAAAAAGTTGTTCGATAACTATGTCGAACCCTGCAGGATTTTTGGATTCATAACCTGAAACCATCCCGATTTACCTAATCCCTTCCAAACGCCAAATTCTCTAATGCAGCTCAAACTAACCACCAATACAACGCCATCCTTTCAAACAGCCAAAAATATATATATATATATAACTATGCTAGGGGTATATTCACACCATTCTTTTATCTCTCTACCAATCCTCACCTCTTTATATAGCCGTCCCCCTCTCAAAACTCTCACGAATCTCCGTCGTATACCGGTTATAAAACCGCGCCAGCTTATCATTGAACTGCTTGTTCTTCTGATTAATGTACGTGACATCGCCCATATCCTGCTCGTCGCGGATACCGCGGGCGGCACGCGCTTTTAAGCGAGCGCGCTCGCTCTTCTCGAGGTCCTCGACGAGGCGGTCGACGGCTTCTTTGCTGGGCTTGTGGTCATGGCTATAGGCTTCTTCGACGGGCGTGTTGATGCGGCCTTGACTGTCGACAGTGTAGATTTCGCCGGCATCGGTTTCGACGAGTTGGAGGAGGCCCGAGGAGACTTGGGATTGGAGTTTTCTGGCCTTTTCTTCAGCGTAGGCTTCCATGTCGACTTTGTTCATTTGGCCGATTTGACGCTTGTAGACTTTGTTTGCTTCGTTTCTGTAGTCGGCAAAGGCTACGCCTTCACGGTTCTTGGCTTTCTTCTTTAGCCGCTTGTCCCAGCTCTCGCTCTCTTCGATGGTGTAGTCCCAGTTCCGCTTGCGCTCGAAGTCAGGGTCTTCGGACTTGAGGAGCTTGTATGAGGCTTTTTCGTGGGCGGCGCTCAGCTTGGAAATCTGTGCAAGACGCGCACTGCGGTCTTCGGCGTCGCGGACTTCCCGCTCTGTGGCTTTTCGGCCGCTGACTTTTTGCGCCTGGAGCGCCTTGAAGCGTGCCATTCGCGCAGCAAGAGCGGCTTTGGGGTCAGATGGTGTCGCTGTGGTAGTAACTGCATCTTCTTTCCCGGCAGACTCCTGGCCCGTCGGTGCGTCTGCTGATGTTTCGTTTGCGGTCATGGTGGTCGAGGGCGCTTCTCCATCCGCTGTGATTTGTGATGGTGCGACGGTGGTGGAGGATTCTTCGGCCATTTTCCCAGGGACAATAGTATTGGACGTCTCGTTGTCTGATTCGGGTACGTTCGTCATGCGGGGTGGGTTTGTTGTAGAAGTGTCGCGGCTCCTTCAACGAAATGTTGGATTGACGACTGCCAAGACTCTAGCGCGACTTTGCCTACTATACGATCTCAAGTCTGGGTTGACGTATGATGAACACGTATACCATGCTTTTCTAGAAACGCATGACAGGGATTGGATCTGGAATCAAAACATCGTACACAATTCGAGATGGAACCTAATCTTGAGCTTGTTCAATCTCATTCTGGCCTAACAACCTTGCAAATTCACTCACATCTTTCCTAGCAGTAACAATCCTTGTATAGGTCGAGCAGTCCACAAAATTTAGAAAACATAAAACCCTTGATACCTTGCAGTCATACGTATATGCATTGTCTAAGTCTTGTGCTGAAACTAAGATGTAGTAAAGCTATATGGTATCCCATCAGCCATTCTTTGCAGCGCCAGGCCTATTCCTTTCCTCCGCTAAACTATGCCGATATACATGCGAAAAAGGCTTCAATCATGGAAATTTGAAGCATGTAATATAATCATGTACCTCTAGATCGGCTCATCCCTAGGCTCAATAAGGACCTCGTTGACGCTGACATGATCCGGCTGCTTAAGCGCGTACACGATACTATCCGCAACGTTCTCGGGATCAAGGACCTTGGCTCCACTCGGCTCGCCGTACTTCTTCAATGCTTCTGGATCCGTACTCATGCCCAGGAGATCAGTGGCGACGTTACCCGGCTGCACAGAGGTGACCTTGAGTCCCGTACCAGCAGTCTCAAGCCTCAGACTCTGCAGTGTAGCTTCAACGAAGAATTTGGAAGCAGAGTAGACACCCAGGCCAGGGAACACCTTTCGGCCAGCATCTGAAGAGATGGCGAGGAGGTGGCCTTTTCCGCGCTTCAGCATCGAAGGTACGATGGCAGCGATGACATTAAGGAGTCCCTTGCAGTTTACGTCGACGGTTTGGTTCCATTGGTCGGTATATGAGTTGGCCATCATAGTGAAGTACATGACTCCCGAGACATTGACAAATATATCAACCGGTCCCAGCTGCTTCTCTGCTGCGGCGACAAGGGCTTCGACTTGGCTCTTGTCCGTGACGTCGGTCTTCTGGGTGATGATCTTGCCCTCGCGAACCACAATGCTCTTCTTTAGATCTTCGAGAGCGTCGATACGCCGTGCTGCAAGCGCAACATGACAGCCTTCTCGGGCAAGAGCTGTGGCGGTGGCAGCACCAATACCAGATGAAGCACCCATGACAACAACAACCTTGCCATATAGCGGACCCCTTCGGGGAAGGCGAGCCGAGCCACCTGCAGCATCTTGATGAACAGGAGGCTTTGGGAGCCAGCCTCGAGCATACCAGTGACGTGTGTACGTCTCAAGAAGTACTTGATCAACCTTCGGGCGCTCCACAGCAAGACGAAGTGGCCGTGTCTTTGCGTTGTCGAGCACCACAACATCCCTCAAGAACTCAATACTGGGCATACCGCTGCGGAGGATATCAACAGTGAACGCACCATCACCACCCTTAGCAGCGCCACGCTTGTCATCCCAGAGTTGGATCCACTTTGTGAACTCTATGGGTTTAGTCGGGTAGCCCAGTTCGTTAAGATCCTCAAAGACTTTGCTAACATCTACAGGGTCTGGATCGCCGATATGGAAAACTGTTTGTTCAGTTTCGGTCTGGTTGCTGAGGTGAAGAATAGCTTTGCTAACGAAGTCGACCGGTGTCATTTCTGCGCGCCAACCCTTGACGTCTGGGTAATGACCGATCCTGATAGACTCGACAATCAAAGCTGTCAAGAGATCCCATGCGTTGGCGGCACCAGTTTCACTGTGACCACTGATCGTACCAATGCGATGAATCTTGATGGGGAGACCCCTTCGACCAGCTTCCAAAGCGAGTTGTTCAGCGACCCATTTGGTTTGTCCATAACCATCAGCAAGCTTGACAACATCGTTGACATCAAGCATCGCGTCTTCTGGCCACCCTTCCCGGCCTTTTGCGGGAAGAAGTACTCCGTTGGTTGAGATGTATTGTACCGTCACACCGCCTTGGGCTGCAAGACGTAGAATTTCTCGCGTTCCGCCAACATTAGGCTTCTGCAGCGCAGCATAAGGGTACACCAAGTTGACCGTAGCGGCAGCGTGAACAATAACATCAAGACGTTCGGCCAATTCTTTGAATGTATCAGGGGCAAGACCGAATCGCTTACGAGACAAATTTCCTGGCAGAATTTCCACACGTTCCATGATGTTGTCGCTCCAGAGGCCAAAATCCAGCAAGTTCCTACGTATCCTAGCTATACCAGCAGGTATATCATCTTGTGAGGAATAGATCGCGGAGAAGGAATGCACCCAAGAAGCCAGTCACACCTGTAAGGAGTACGGTTTTCGCGTCCTTGAGTGCACACGCCTTGGCGTCTTTTGGCTGAATCTCTTTGTCCAAGACGGAGTCTGCACGTAATACAGCTGGGAGATTTTCTTGCACCTCGGCAGTATGACCATCGCGAATGGCACGAACTGTGTCCAGATGCCCGTTCAGCGTTGCAGGTTGGGCGAGACGTGCAACAGGTACCCGAAAACCAAAAGTATTCGACAATCGCGCAGCCAGATCCGCAAGAAGAAGTGAATGACCGCCGAGGTCGAAGAAGTTGTATTCAGGGGTTATTGAGCTTGGGCTGACATTCAGGATAGACGCCCAGATTGAGGTTATCTGCTCGATAGTAATTGGACTTTGTTCATACTTGCGTGCACTTCCTGAAGGTGATGATGGCCTCGGGGGAGGTAAAGCCTTGAGGTCGACCTTGCCAGAAACGTCACTCGTTGGTAGCTTATCCATCTCAACAGGTTCAGGCTACCCCCGACTTGGTTGCTTTAGAAGACGACAAGAACACATACACATACCAGGAGCTTCACAACAAAGTCACTGCGCTTGCCGACCGGCTGCGAGGTCATGGGGTTGGCCGTGACAGCCTGGTTGGTGTCCTGTTGCCGCGATCCGCCGACTATGTAATTGCCTGCTTAGCAG
>Ga0181467_100967_pt1 | contig 13420 bp, 6 predicted proteins | sample InSIn5gowninarea_2_FD_119079 | JGI IMG/M metagenome (GOLD analysis project Ga0181467, IMG submission 119079) | Clean room microbial communities from NASA Spacecraft Assembly Facility at Jet Propulsion Laboratory, Pasadena, California, USA -... ... | reverse complement strand
GGTGTAATGTTTAATGCTGAATATATTTTCACAGATTATGTTACGCAATTGTACAATCTTAAAAAAGCTAGCACTAAAAATTCACCTAGATATATAATAGCTAAACTTTTATTAAACTGTTTATATGGTAAAATGGGGATGAGTCCATATTTAGAATCACATTCATTTGTAGAAGATAAAAACCTGAACATATTTATTAAAGATAAAAATGTGCAAAATATTATACCATTAGGTAATGATATAGACATTGTCTCTTATATTAATTATCAAGATAGTATTAATGATAATACTCATGTAAATACTAGTATTAGTATAGCTGCTGCTATTACAGCTGAAGCTAGAACTTACATGAGCAAATTTTTAATAAGTAATAATTATAAAGTTTATTATCACGATACGGATAGTATTGTTATTGACAAACCATTAGACCCTATTTTTATAGGAGATTAAATAGGTCAATTTAAATTAGAACATATTTTCAATGAAGCTGTTTTTATTTCACCAAAAGTATATGCTGGGATTACAGATGAGTACGAGTATGTTAAAATTAAAGGGCTTAAAAACCCAGTCGGATTTAAAGAATTAAAAACTCTATCCAAAAGAAATAGTAACTTAGAAATTAATCAAGAAAAATGGTATAAAAATTTAAGTAAAGGTGAAATAAGGGTTGTAAATGAAGTATATACCTTAATTTCTACAGAAAACAAAAGAAAATTAGTTTATGACTTAGATAATAATATTATTGCTACGACACCGTATGTACTTGAAAATGGTGTTATTGTCAATAAAAATGATTTACAAGAACTTACAAAATAATTTTAATTATTTTTAGTATAATTTATTTTAAAAATTAAAAAAAAAGGTAAGGGGTTATTACCCCTTACCTTTTTTTAGTAAGTTAGTTAATCATATATCTAGATTTTAATATTTTTTCAAAATTTAGTGAACCTAATTCAGGAGGTTCTGGAATCAATCCTATCTTTTTTCCTTCAGAGTCACATAAATATGTGAAATTATTTTTATCATCTTTTTTAATTATAAAGCCATTATTTATAACAAATTCTATTATTTTATTATGAAAATTTTGAATATAGTTATCACTAGTATAAATTCAAACAAATTGAATTTTAACAATTTCGTATAAATTTATCATATCATTGGGATGAGTACCAAAACAATCATGTATAGACATGATATTTCTATTACCTTTAGACATACATTCTCTGATAACCAACATTAAGTTATTAGCATCAAATGAGTGAATATAATTAGGTATTATAGCAGACACTTGTTTTTTCTTATCTAATTCATCTGTATAATCTTTCAATACAGATCTAATATTTTTTTTATATGTTTTAAATAAAATAGATTTACTATTTTCTTTTTTATAATTTTGAGTTATACCTAAGCCTGAGGGTGTAAACCATGTTATTGGTAAATTAGCTTTACTCAATATACTTGATATACCAATAAAATAGTTATAAAGTAATTTAACTTGTGGTAATTCATTTAGAATAATATTATAAATTATATTACTTATTTTAAATAAGTCTACCCCTGTTATAGTAACTTTTCTATCGCTATTTATACTTGGTACATTTAAATACATAACATTATTTACCACCATTCCTTTTTCATTTATATTTCTATTATAAACTTTACTAAAATATTTAGCTATTTGTTCTTTTATTCCATTAACTGTTACATTGTAAGGTTTAGTCATTATAGGTCTTTTCAAGATATCTCTAGGTAAATCCACATATTTTAAATTGATATATTTCGTGTCCTCAGCCCCCACTCTTCTAATTTCATTATTAATAGGGGTACTTAGATATTTATAAACATCTGATACATTATCTTGATATGATTGCTCATCTAAGTTTACTAGCGCTCCTAATTTCTCATCTCTCATTATAGCTGCTATATGTTGAAATCCACTACATGTTGCATCGAAAAATACAGGCATATGAACTTGATAAGATGGATTAGCTTCCAATTCTCTCATTAACAAACAGAATGAGGCAAATTTGATCTTATCTTCAGCTCTTAAAATTAAATTTTTATCTAATTTTAATATTTTATCTTTATTCTCAATAACCCACTCTATTCTTTTTGAATAGTTAACTTTACCTATACCGTTTTCTCCATGAATATTAGCTCCGTATATGTATAAATAGTTTAACCCATTTTCATCTAAAGGTTTACCAACCGAAAATTGTACTAAACTTGAATTTAATTTATCTGATTGATAATTTAAGTAATATGGAGAACAGTAAATTCTAGATCTCCAATCTACAGAATGAGGTAAATAAAATTTGTCGACATCACTAAAGAATTCAGCTATTTTCATTATTCTTTTTACTGCTAAAGGTTCTAGATCTATAACACTTTTACTTAATAAGAACTTACCTTTTCCCTTTAAGTAATTTAATAATAAATTATTCACTTGAAAAGGTATATTATTTAAATTATTTAATGTTTCATAGATTATTTCTTCATTACTAAATTTATGTTGGTGTACTTTTGTCCCTATCGTAAACCCTTCTTTCATTATATTATTACTCAAATAACCTCCAAATTTATTTTTGGCCCATTCTCCTGGTGGACATAGCATAGGCATAAGCATTGGTCTTATTTGAAATTCTTCTTCTAATTTATCTAAATGTTCATCAGTATATTTCAACATATATCGGAAATTAGGATCATCATTATCTCCACCACTCGAGAAGTAAGTATCGAATATTTGAGTATCTCCATTCATGTAAAATGATAGAAAGAAAGTACCTATAGTGGCATAATCATAGTTAACTAACCCTAAGTATTTCACGAAATTATCGAAGCTATATAAGTGGAATAAAGGATCATTAATTTTTACAATGAAATTTTCTGTTTTAGATAAATTTTGGTATAGTCTCATATAAGCATCTTTAACTATTGTTATTCCAATAGTAGCACAAGTATTTGTATAACCTTCTCCTCTAATTATACATTCTCTTGCTATCACTAAGGCTACTAATGCTGAACCTTCATAGCTTAGGAATGGATATAACTTTGGGTATTTTTTTCTTATCATGTCTTGTTTAATATCATCTTTGATTATATTGATTTTTTCTATGACTTTTTGTAAGTTTTCATCTGTTTGATGAGTTAAATCTTTAGCCACATGACTTTTATCTTTATAATAAAGTAACATGGAATTCGCCCAGTTTATTTCCATATCGTATTGTGCTTTATTTAAATCTTTTTGGTATTTATACTTAGACATTTTATCAAAGAATTCTTTTTCTCCAACATATTTAAATAAATCTATATCTTTTGATGTTGAATAACTTCTAATTTGCTGTGAAAAGGGGGCTACTTTTAATTCGGATCTTTTACTATAGAAAGGATTATTTTTTCTACGTCCTTTATTTAAATTTTCTATAATATTAGAAATAAATTCTCTTTGTTCATCTTTGACAGTTATACGCATATAACCAGGACCTAAAATAACTTTAAATAATTTATTAAAAATTAAATTCCATTTTAATTTAGAACCTTCAAAACCCATAGTTTCACCTAATAATATCTCTGTATCAATATTTCCAACACTTAACATAGTATTATTAAATTCATAATTAGATCTTATAACACTTATAATTTTTTTATATTGATTTTGGAATATTGTTTTTATAATCATTTCATGATTTCCTCTATTAATTTGATAATCACAATCAATTACTCTTTCTAAGTTAACATTTAAAATATATGTCAAGTAATTAGCTAATCTTCATTCCAAAGGAGATAGTCACTCTCTTCTAGTATGTGAACCTCCACTTCAGATAATACTATGATACTTAAATTTAAATTTTAAATAAGTCCAAGGAACATTAAGAAATATGAACAATGTATTTTTTCATCCAATAAATCTAAGCCTTCTTCAATGTTTCTGCATTATAAAATGTGTATTTTATATATGGAGCCTCATCACTAACTACATAGCTATAATTTTTAGTAGAAAGTTAATTAACAAATACAATATTTAATTTTTTAATTCCATGCCACTCACACTGAGTTATAACATCTTTTCTTTCATTGATAACATGAATAATATGTTCATTCAAAACATAAGCTTTACTTATAACATATCTTTTTAAATCACCATGTTTATATTCAACATTTTCTCTCTGAAAAACTGTTAATGTACCAGGATATTTTATATTAACCTTTTTCAAGTTTTTTTCTTCTGAGGCTCTTACACACATATGCTCATTATGATTATATGCTTCTTCTAATAATGGTTTACTATTATCCCATTCTATTAATTTTCTATAATAAAAATTTAAACCATCTTTCAACATATATTTTAGCAGTAAACTTAATATTTCCATTTATTTGTTTTTAATTTTTAAAGAAAAGATATAATAACCTTTTAAAATTTAAAAAATTAAAAAATTTATGCCCAACTCTGAATTATCTCCTGTAGAAAGACAAGATAAACCCTTTATTGAAGCAAGAGGTAAAGCAGCGATAATTAAATATCTAACCAATAATCAAGGAAACTTATTAGGTACTATTTTAGGTTTTAAAAAGGGATGGAGGAAAGCTAAAAGCAATTATTGGAGAATAAATCTAATCATTAGAATATATTTTTATATGGTTAAAATTGAAATTAACCTCTGTAATATTTGATTCATTCTCTCCTATCTATCTACTTTTTAGTCGTAATCTCATTATTTTTCAGAATAATTTTCAACTTCATTAATAATTTATTTTTAAAGCCTTTTTTTATGGGTGGGTGTCCTATATATCTACCTGGTAAATACAGCTATATTATTAGTACATATAATTATATTCATAATTGCTTTAATATAAACCATAATTTATTAGTATTATTTTGTATTCTTTTAAAAAAATAAGAATATAAAAGTATCGATGACAATATAGTAATAACATCAAACAGTAATTCAAAGGGATTATTAAGGAAAAACTAGCAAATTTATAAAAAGGAGGGCACAAGTCCAAAAGCCACAATTTACCGAAAGGTGATCAAGTTTCATTAGATTTATTTAATGTTGACAAAGAATGTAGGCGATCCTAAGGGAAACCTTTATATTTAAACTTCCCGAAGTAAAACATTTCATTAGGGAAAGGAAAGGAAATCAACCGAGACTCCGAAAGTAATGGCGAGTGAAATCGGACCAGCCTTTATTTAAAATAGATTTCACAAAAATACACACCAGAAACCAAAGAAGGTAATATAGTCCTGTATGTTAAATCTTTTTAAAAATTAATGTTTAAATAAGTATTATTAAATTAAAATTTGTTTAAATAATGAGTACGACGAGAGTGAACTTGTCGGAATATAGGGGAACCATCCTCTAAGGCTAAGTATTTATAAATTTCGCGATAGTGAAAAGTACCGTGAGGGAAAGTTTGAAATAGTTATGTATTTTTAGACATAAATGAAATAGTTGAATTAGTAATTCTATAAGCAGTCGAAATTTATGATTATAAATGACGGCGTACCTTTTGCATAATGGGTGAATTGCTTGCCCAAAAGAATTGAGAAATTCTTTAAAACACTGACTCATGACCTTAACAGGTCGGTATTGTTTATTGGCTAAGGTTGATAAATAATGCTAACGGTGGACCCCTAAGGATACAAATATCTATGGAAATACCGTGGGAAGCTGTAAATCGTAGGAATAAGTAAATAACATGTTTACTTAGTAAGTTTATTTTATGTATAAATTTACTCTTTTTATTAGCCCTGTAACGACTTGATGGCAAACCATCGGACTGATTGTTTATAAAATCGGTAATATGTCAGCACTCAAATATTCCAGAAAATTATGGTAAACAAATATTTAAATGTTATTAAAAAATTCATTAAAAGGGTTAATTACTAGCTTTTTTTTTGTTTCAAAATTAGTGTAAAATAAATAAAGAAAAAATTCAATTCAAATCTATTAAGGTTCTTTGTTTTAACTACTTTTAGTAGTTATTTTTATTTCTTAATAAAGTTCTATTATTAATAAGGTTAAAAATTTTAAGGAATAAGGATCTATCTTTTTATCTCCGCAATAATCCTCTTAAAATAGTTCTAGGTATACCATTTATAATTAATAATAGAAAGGTGCATTACTAGAATGTAAAGGCAGAGATTTTTAGACACTAAAAAAAATAAAAATCATTACAATAAAAATGAAAAATAATATAAACTTTATGGTAGTTAGATTGTATAGAAAATCTGCTAACTATGATTTAGAACTTAATGTTGAATTGAAAGAAATCATCATAGGTCTTATGTTAGGTGACCTATTTGCTGAAAAAAGAAATCCTAATTCTAATACCAGATTACAATTTAAACAATCGGTTAAAAATAAAGTATATATTTATCATTTATATTCTATCTTTAAAAACTATTGTAATTCTTTACCTAAAATAACTTCTTCTATAGATAACAGACCAGGTAAAAAAGAATTAAATGTCTCTATTAAATTTTGGAGTCAAAGTTTACCTTGTTTTAATCAATTTAGAGAATTATTTTACGATTCTTCAGGTACAAAACATATACCTTATAATCTAGAAGAAATAATTACTGCTAGAAGTTTGGCCTATTGGGCAATGGACGATGGTTATAAATCAACTAACGGTTTCTATTTTTGTACAGAATCTTATACATTAGAGGATAATAATAAATTATGTAAAATACTAAAAAATCAATTTAATTTAGATTGTGGAGTTCATAAACACACTAATGGACATAGATTGTATGTATTTAGTAGCTCTAAGGGTATATTACTAGAATTAGTTAAACCTTATTTGATAGATCATTTTAATTATAAATTTGATTTAAATTAATTTGTTAACCCCCCTTTTTATTAAAACATTTAATATTTTACCTAACATTTTTTTGAGTTGAAGGTATAGTCTAATCCAATATTAAAATATTGGTATCAAATGCAGCAAGTTAATAGGAGTAGCAAGGTTAAAAGCCTTAGTGAAAGCGACCACACTAACTAGCTAAAAGTATTCTTAATATCATAGATATTCAGAATAGGATATCCTTCATAGTCATAAGGCTAAGAAGTTAAATATTTTCTAGGTTTATAGTGATGGGTAAGTTACTTCTATTAGACCCGAAGCTAGGTGATCTTCCTAAGACCAGATTATAATGGATCGAACGGGTGAATGTAGCAAAATTCTCCGAAGAGTTTTAGGAAGCGGTGAAATGCCAATCTGACCTAGTGATAGCTGGTTTTCTACGAAACATATGTAAGTATGACATCTAAACAAAATTTATGGTGGTACAGCACTGAGTTCCCAACTATTTCTTTTTTAAAGGAAAGTTTAGGTTGCGGGGACGTCGAAAATCTTACCAATGGAAGAGAATCTCGGAATGACATAAATCGATGTTAGATATTCAGACTGCTCATGCGAAGTTGGGTAGTCAAGACGGAAACAGCCGAGAACACGGAACAAGGTCCCAAATGATTTTTAAGTGAAATGAAGGAAGTAATATATTGAATGCAGCTGTAAAGTGAGCCTGGTAGTCGCTATCTTTTAATAAACGTAATGTAACAACGTAGCAGCCTTATACAATAAGAATATTACACCAAAAATTTAACGGGTCTCAAAAAATCAACCGATACCGAGTTTATTTTGAGTCATTTATCTTCATTCTCTTTTGGAATCGAACCAAAATTGACATTTTAGAAGAATGATGTTCTGCCATTAAACTAAGAGAATTTTTATTTATTTTTTTACTAGAGTTAAGAAGGAATCGAACCTTACTATAAACTAAATTTACTACAGGAACCAACTGTAAACATAACTCCTTATGCTTAAAATTTTTTCTCTAATAGACGTACTTGTAAAGTTAAAAAAATTTGTTGGTTTTTTTAATAAGAAACAATCTCAAATATAAAATGAGAAATAAAAATTTAATAGAGGAACCTGGTAAAACCAAGAATAGTTAATGTTAATTGTACTAGTGACCAAACCATGCTTTAAAATATATAAATAGTATTCTATAAAAATTTGATTCATTATTCTAAAAAGAATGTGCTAAAAATATCTTAGTTGTTATAGTTCCCACATAAACTTTTGGGTATTCTGACAAATTCTAATATTTTAAGATTATCTTTGTTATTTTTACCTATAATTAATATGACTAAATGATAAAATTTAACTATTTGATTACTTCTTATTGTTTAAAATAATTTTTAGTACACTTGATTTATAAAATACATAATGAGCGGTTCCAATAAGTTACATTACTTTTGACCATTATGTTTTTTTTTTTGTTTAAATTTAGTGAATGTTATTATAATATAAAAGGTTTATTATAAACATTTGGAATCTGAGGAATAACTTTAGTTTTAAATTTGATTGATCATAGTTAATTTTTTCATGATTTAAATCATTTATTAAATAGAAGCAAGATAAAATATTTATAAAATAAAATTAAAAATTCCAACAAAATTTCTATTTAAAATAAGTTAAATTTTTATAAAGTATACAGCTCCCCTTCAAGAAGCTAAACACTCATTAAAATCTTCTTACATCTATTAAAATAAATTTAACCTTCATAAGGTAGTGTCCTAATTTAAAAAACGAACAAATAGAGTCCCTTTTTTTAATTATAGTAAGATTTTGTATTCCATTTTTATGGAAAAAAACAATTAATAACATCCAGTCTATATAATAAATTAGTAATGCTAAACTAAATACTTTACAGCACTTTCATTTGCATCCTATTTAGAAATGTTCTATTTCTTATTCACATTGATTAAAAAGAAAATTAATAAAAATATTAATTAAAAAGATAATCAATAAGATAGTATCTGGGGGATAGCTTCCTGCTTAATATTCATTCAGCGCTTATCTATCATGTTTGTGGCTACCCAACTATGCTTTAATCTTTCTTGAATATTTAAAAAAATGTTAAGAATAGAGAATTACAATTGGTACACTAGAGAAACACAGCCTATTGATCCTTTCGTACTAGAAGGTCTGCCCCCTTTTACTATTTATCCCTCCAGAAGATAGGGACCATACTGACTCACGTCGTATTAACAATTTTGTTATCATAGAGTAATTTAAACTCTATATCAGTAACTCACGCCACTGTTCAGACTATGTCATCGTTAATTTATTTTATTAACGCCGGATCTTCGTGTCAGGCTTATTGTTAGTGAGACTCACCTGTTAGTCGTTGAACCTTCTTGATAATCCAAATATATATAATATGGTTCACTTTATCAAGCTTTGGCTGCAAATTGACTTTAAAATTAAAGTTTTCCTTGCAATTTATCCGGTTTTCCTTAAAACCAACGTTGGTATAAGGGGGCTTATTATAATATAATAATGTAGTATAAATCATTAAGTTAAATTCCGATTCTATATAACATGCTAGGTTCAAAATGAGATTTTACGAGATCTCTTAATTTATCTAATTGTAGTGCACCTATTGTTAAAATCCATTGGTCCTTTCTATCATGCATTACACCAACATAAATATCTAAATTAGATTGAATAGATTTAGCTAATCTTTCTACTTCTACTTTTGAATAACTATTGGTATAAATTCTGATTCTATTTCTAGATTTATCGAAATTACCATCAGACATTATCAAATAAGCTAAAACAACTGGATTCATTAAAGAATTAATATTAGAAGGAACTAGTTTTTTATATTTCAAAGTTACTTCATTTTTTATATAAAAAAGATCATGGTAAAAATTAAAAATAGGTAATGTTTTAGTTTTGAATCTATAATTAAATTTAGAGAAAGGTGTACCTTTTTTATAATAAACTTTTATAATTCCAGTACTAGAATAATCTTTAAATAGATTACCGACCCATTCAGCAAAACTTACTCTATCTGTTCCAAAACTCATTTCAAATCTACTGTTACTTGTCTGAGAAGTTTTATATAAATAACCGTCCCCCAACATTAATCCAATTAAAACATCATGAAGATATTTTGGTAAAGTATTACTGTTTTCCATATAATTTAGAATTTTTATTTTGATAGTGTCTAACATATGTAATTAATTTATTACATACTCTTTTAATATGTTATATATACGCTGTGTTATTAACATAATTATTTATACTACGTGCTTATTACTTGTTAACTATTAAACCCAACTCGCGTAACCTTTTAATCGGCGAACAGCCGAACCCTTCCAAGCTTCTACCCCCGGAGGATAGGTTGAGTCGACATCGAGGTGCCAAACAGCCGGGACAATGTGTACTCTCACCAGCTATCAGCCTGTTATCCCTAGCGTAACTTTTATCGATTGATCCCCGTCTATTCCATAATATAGCGAAGGGTCACTATGCCCTACTTACGTATCTGTTCGACTTCTAAGTCTTTCAGTTAGGCATGCTTTCCGCCATTACGCCGATTACAACCTTTCACACTGGTTGATTGATTTCCATTCAATTTTCTAGCTATACCTTAAGTTAATAAAAATATAATAAATTATATTTATCATAGTTTATACAAGTACCATGATTTTTTAGTTTGTATCTTTAAAAAAAGATTGCTTATAATAATAAATATCTTTGGATGTACTTTGCTACTTTATCAAAGACGACCGCCCCAGTCAAACTGCCAATTAGCCACCTATCCCTTATAAGCTTGATACCATATAACACTGTATTACAGAATATAGATATAATAAACAAAAGAAAATTTTGAGTCATATATGATATATGACTTAAAAAGGTAAATATTAACCCAACCAAAGTCAGAAGGTATTCCATCTTTCGTCAATCGACATCCCTAATTACTATTAACTAAGGTTGTTGTAGATCAATATGATAGCTAACTACAGTAAAGCTGCATAGGGTCTGTTGAGGCTACGCCAAGTTTTACAACTTTGACATCCTCTAAGAACTGTACGTGCGACTTTCATCGCATACAGCTCAAGCATTAAGTTTATTTTTAATTGTTTAAAAATTTAAGCTAGGAATTATAATCTCGTTTAGAATTCATTTTTGATACTATTTCATTTATTAAAGCTAAACCTTCTTCAGTTTTATGTAAACCTTTATTTTTTAATTCTACAACTTTTTTTCCAATCTACGTAATCTAGATGTTTTCGAGTTAACATCGGATATTGATCCACAAATTGAATAATAGTTTCAGTATTTCTTAAAATAAATCTATTTAGAGATCTTGAATTTTTACATTCTTCTAAATCATTAAATTTATATTTAGGTTTAATATAACCGCCTAATTTTTTAAGAGCTATTAAAATAGCTACATCATGACTATTTTTACCTAATTCAAGAGATGGATTAATAACAGTACCATTTAAATAATGATAAAATAAACCTTAACCTGTTAAAAATCCTTGTACCCAATGATTTGGTAAATTATATTTTACTTCATTATCAGATAAACCTAAAAAAGATTTACAGTGATTATATTTATCTTCAAAAGATCTATTTTTATTCATTAGTGAGACTATTTGATTTATTTCTTCCATTCCTGTTATGTTTAGATGTTCTTTTTTACTCATGATAAGACAAATTTTTTTCCAATCTTTATAATTTAATTCTTTAGAAGTAAGACAAGGATACTCATCAAAATGAGGGATTACTTTTTCTAAAAGAAGTTTTAAAGAATTAATATGAAATTTTTTAGTATCTGTTTTTCTATTATCTATAACGACATTACCACATCCAAAATATTCTTTAAGTTCATAAAGTACTCCTTCTGAATATGTTTTTTGTGTTACTTTAAATTCTAAACTGATTTTTTGGCCTGTTGAGCCTTTACCTGTATTAGTTATAGAATAAACAAATGATCCTTCACAATCTGTTAATCCTGTAACCTGCCAAGGTATTAAATTTTGATTAGGTTTAGTAAAATTTCTATTTAGCATCATCCATAGTTTTTTAATTTAAATATGTTATAGCATACTAAATACATTGGAGTAGGATTCACCTACTCTGGATTAATTGGAGCAGAAACTAGAATGAAAATTTTCTAAGTATTATTACTTCTAATAAAATTTATTAACAATTATAACTTAACACTAATTCAAAGTCAGCATCCTTTCAGATTAGTTCAACTGAACCTATCCTTGTAATTACAACAAGGCTTTAGCTTTTTTGAATTTCCTATACCCACTAATAGTTATTTATCTTCGCAGACAAACCTCCAATTACTAATTCTTGTAAATTGGTTATTATTGGGCTTACCTAGTTTTTACTATAATACTTTAATGATACCCTTAGAACTCCACTATACGTTATGAGACATTTAGACCCATTAAGAAAAACACGGGAACGTCTTTCTACAATCAATCATACCGCTTCTGACGTGAATTCACATTACATTGTTCATAGGTATCTAGCTCTTATATGAGAGATTCAATTTTATAACTTTTCCCATATTGAATCATTACATATAAACAGGCTTCATGATTTAGGATTACTCCGAAAACATGCTGTTTGAGCTCAGATTATGGGTTATCTGGTTGGTTTACACAACATTATTATAGTAAACTTAGCTAGTCGCATTTTAATTTAATTCCAGATATAATTTAAGTTTCCCGTCCACCTGGAGGCAACCCGCATCTGCACGGGTAATTCAATTTCACTGAGCAAGTTGTAGAGACAGTGAGACCATCGTTACACTATTGATACCAGACCACATTTAATGGCCAATTTATTTTGCTACCTTTGGATCCTCATAGTTAAGACCGCTATTAACCAGACTTTCAATCAGTTACAGTTACCCATAACCTCTTTTATGTTAATGGCATTGGGCAAATTTCATCCAGAATACTATGATTTTTCATCATTGCTCTGAATTGTGTTTTTAGTAAACAGTCGGGGCCTCCGATTTTGTGCCACCCTTTAAAGGGTTCCTCTTATCGTCAAACTTATGAGGAGAACTTGCCGAGTTCCTTAACAACTTTTAGCTCTACGCCTTAGTATACTCTACTTACGAACCTGTGTCGGTTTAGGGTACGGTAGTTAAGAATATATTATTTTCCTGGCCCTTTTTATAAATTAATTTAAAAAATGGGCTTTCTAATTCATACTCATCAGACAAAACTTTGGTTTTGTTCCTTAGAGGCCGCATTAACATAAGGTGGTTTAACCTTTCCTTACAACCCTTTCGTATTCGGCGAGAAGTATTATAACTTCTTTTTACGTTACTCATGTCAGCATTCTCTCTTCAGTGACCTAAAAACAATGAAACACTGTTTTATCATCAGTATACTGAATGTTCTACTACCTGTATATTGAATATTAATTTGTTATTATTCAAAATAAACACGGTATCGGTTGATTTTTTGAGACCCGTTAAATTTTTGGTGTAATATTCTTATTGTATAAGGCTGCTACGTTGTTACATTACGTTTATTAAAAGATAGCGACTACCAGGCTCACTTTACAGCTGCAT
>Ga0181467_100385_pt2 | contig 13420 bp, 14 predicted proteins | sample InSIn5gowninarea_2_FD_119079 | JGI IMG/M metagenome (GOLD analysis project Ga0181467, IMG submission 119079) | Clean room microbial communities from NASA Spacecraft Assembly Facility at Jet Propulsion Laboratory, Pasadena, California, USA -... ... | reverse complement strand
TTTCGTAATGCCGTCCTACACGAGTCCGATCCCGTCCCGGCCCTTTCCATTCTATAGTGTTAGCTGGCATTCCCGCGTCAAAGTCCGTTTCCATGTGGTGGCGCTCAACGGTACCTACTGTAATCTAGACTCTCATCCAGTTGTAAGCTTACCTAGGTAGGTAACCTTACCAGCCAAGCTTCCCGCTCAGCAGTGTTACGAGGCTCGAGTTGAACTTGTTGTCTCTGCCTTGACCCACTCTTCTAATTCGAGTCTTTCAAGTCCACTCGTTCTTCCCGATTGGTGTTTATAAAGCAAGGTTCTTTGAATAGACAAAACGCAGACAACATACTGTAGCTGTGGTACACCTCATTGGACGCCACAGACTCTACTCCTTGACTGGAAAGACTCGACTCGACCCTCCATGGGGGTGAACTGGGGTTGAGCTAGAGCGGCCTCACCCTAGACCCGGGTAGGCGGTCAGCTCGATGCAGATTTTACCAATTTTAGTAATCGGGACCGAGAACATCGGCCGACATTTTCTTCGCTTCATTACTTTCGTGGAGGTCAATTTGCTGGATGTTAACGAAATGTGTGACCTCAAGATCTTGAAGTCGTGCTCACACGGCCTGTATCGCTTAACTTTGATACTAAGGACTATCAAGCTCTGTGGTAAGAGAAGTGGAAGTGGTTCCTTCATAACTCAATACAGGAAAAGGCATACGCCATCAAGCCTGTACTTGAGCTAGTGAGGACGATAACGATGAAATACCTCATCCTACAGCTGAGTAGGGGGGTGTTCAACCGGCATCGGTTGTTAAGGCATGCGATATGCCGACCTTGGTCAACAGTGCTGGCTGAGCAACACAATCGAAGCCACTGGCTGCCAGACGCGTTTCATGCATTCCTGGTCAAGATCTCTGTCGGGGTCAAAGCGCAGATGTTTTGCACAGTCCAGATCGCAACAGGGTTGTCAATGTAAATAGTGGCATGAAAAGAAGCTATGGTTATATGACCTGTACCGTTGAGCGCCACCACATGGAAACGGACTTTGACGCGGGAATGCCAGCTAACACTATAGAATGGAAAGGGCCGGGACGGGATCGGACTCGTGTAGGACGGCATTACGAAAGTCCGTAGCCATAGGAGGCTGGTCCAAGTCAGCCTCATTGTCAACTCGACTGCGTAGGAACAACTGAGATGCATTTCGATCTGCTTAAAGATTCCGTGAACATGTCCATTGTGTATCATGAGCTCGTACTATCTACAGATGTAAGGATGACTTTCAGCGGATGCTTCTCGCAGAGTATACAGATCCCCTGGCTGGCGGCCTAGTGTTCGTCATTCGATTTAGGAGCCAGTGTTAGATCAAAAGCCCACAACAATTCCATTAGCATAATTCTCATTTTTCCGTAGACAATGGTGTAAAATCAATTGGCAAATCGTTGTCGTCAATGCATCCATGTCAACTTATGTCCGCCTGATACAACTTCGAGGTCCGTACGAAAATAGCTGAAGAATACCTTTCTGATCGTTCTTGAAAGTCTGTGCGGGAACATCGCGGTCCTCGTGAAGACCCTCATTCAAGAAACGCTCCGGCAGGAAGTCGTTGACTCGAAAGAGGTTCCACAGAGCGTAGTTAGTAGCAAGTGGACAGACACGAACAGTAGTATCTCCGGGGACCTACATGCCCTCAATCTCTTTACCACGTGCAGGAAACCGCCCGAGGTAATGTGAAAGGTGCCGGTGGGTCGATACGAAATGATTCTTCCACCACCGCCGGCATATATCTCACTAGAAGCCCAAAAGTGCTAAGCACCACGCTAACTGGGACTTCGACACGTTGACGCTTCCAAACATTTGCGGCACGACTTTGCCGCGGGCTCAGGCCGGGTCTCAATGGTCTGTGCAGTTGAAATCCGATTCGAGGTCATTTTGAATTCAGAGATCACTGATATTCACGGGGCGTTGTCGGCGTTTCAAATGGCGACTCAAGCTCGCCGAAGTGATGGCAACTTACGGTTACTCCGCGGACCATTGAGACCCACCCTGAGGCACTACTTGTACAATCTTCTAGAAAGATGTATAAATTCTTCTGTTATTGTCTATACTTACCCAATCTCATCACCTTTCCCTCTCTTCCCTTGACACCTGAGATCATCTCACATTGCTGTGATGATGTACCACACTGCTGACTGCGGGTAGCAAGCCCCCAAAACTGGTCCGCAGACGCCCAGCTGACCTAACACTACTTCATCTTGGCACGCATCAGCGTGGCTTGGCTTCAGAAGAGTTCGTCTTGACACTGCCTTGGCTGCATCATCTGCTTGCTTCACGCTTGCAATCCTGAATTGGTGCGCTGGGGTCCCGGAATTCTGAATTCTGTCTGGTGAACTGCTTCAATCATGGAAAGAGCTCGATCGACGGAACACATCGCTGTCACGCAAGTTCAGACCATGGAACCATACAGGCTACAGCAATGTCATCGCAATTGGACCATACGAGTCGTTCTGATACGATCGTTCATGTCCCGCCTTCCATGGTCATTCCTCCCCACAATTACCCCGGCCATTTCTCCCCACAATCTTCTCAGAAAGAGATGTTATGGCATTCGATCATGCCTGAAGCATCCTAAAATGGACGGTCTGGATCTTTGGTGGCTTTATACAGCTTACAGTATTGGTGGAGGAGCTGCGAGGTTGACTAGGTAGTGCTTGGCCCTTGCTGTCGTTGTCCCCGACTTCAGTCTCTGTTCAGCACTCGTCAAAGATATCGAATAACATACTGTCTATTTAAAGCTCTTCTCCTCGGTCAGATGCTGTGCAGATTTTTGTTGCGCTGCTTGTATCGTCATCAGTCGACCGTTGGCTTCAAGTTGCTGGCGTGACCCAAGTGAAATCACCTAATTCGACATCTAAGCCGATCTCCATTTACAACATGCATTCTAGAAAAGGCAGTTACGATGCTGCAGTGTCGCACGAAGAAAAGTCAGCCCACGATACTGCGGTCGAACAAATCCACGAGCACGAAATATTAGATGCTTCGCAAGAGCCAACTCCTGCCTCTCTGAAACGATGGCTCGCGATCGCTTCGTTGATATTCCTCTACAATATATCCTTGGGTGGCTTTATCACCATCGTACCTGTCATCAGTCAGATCAACGCAGATTTAGGGCCTAGTGGATCATATACCTGGCTGGCTTCAGCCTGGACTGTTGCTTCTGGTGTCGGCCTCCTCGTGGCCGGATCGGTGTCTGATCTTCTTGGAAGAAGATGGTTCTGCATCTTCACCGGCGTGCTCGACATAGTTGCTGGTCTTGTTGGCGCCCTCGCAAAAAACATTCCTACTGCCATCGGGGCCATGGCCATTATGGGGCTCAATGGCGCCCTTGCTGTCAACTCATTCGTTGCAGTAGCAGAGCTGGTCCCTACCAAACAACGAGGATATGCTCTAGGCATTATGAACGGCAGCGCTTTCATTTGGGTACCTTTTGGTTCTCTTATCGGTCACCAGATGGCTTTGACTATCGGTCCGGGCTGGCGATCGATGTTCTGGATGATTATGGCAGCCAACGTTTTCGGTACGGTGTGCGTATTTTTGACCTATTTCCCGAACAAGCCTCTTGCTGGCAGGGGTAAGAGCAAGATGACGATATTGAAGGAATTCGATTATTTTGGCTTACTCCTCATCATTGTACGTGCTTCCAATGCCAGGGTTTCGCCCAAGAATGCTGATGGTTTTATTAGATTGGTCCTACGTTGTTCTTGATGGGCATCATCTGGGTCCCTCAATACGGCGCGAAAAGTGCGAGGTTCCTCGCGCCCTTTATCGCCGGCGTCGTGGCTCTCATCGTGTTAGGCATCTACGAGGCCCGGTTTGCCAAAAACCCTCTCCTCCATCCATTTCTCTTCAAGCGTGTCCGAACCTTCACCATGCTGTTGATCATTGGCGCAGTGGGAGGCAGCCTTTTCTACTCCTTACAAGCCTTTTTCCCTCAATACCTCGCTCTTGTTTACGACGGAAACGATGGAAGGCAGATTGGAATCGATGGCATCCCATTCGGTGTAGGTACTCAAATTGGTGGTGTTGGCTCCGCTCTTTTGCTGCCTCTACTTGGTCCTCGGATCGGAACAACAGCTATGATTTCGGCTGGAGTCCTCTTGCAGGCCATATTTATCCCTTTGATGTGCCTCCCCACGGTTGCAACAAAAGGCATGGCACTTGCCTTTTCTGCCATAGCTGGCCTCGGTAAGTCTTGTCGCTCCCCCCCCCTCTGTCTTTGGGTTTCCTGAACTGATCATGAGCAGGAATCGGTTGCATGGAACTCCTTACCATTCTCTTGATCCAGTTGTCATGTCCTGATGAGTGGATCGGGTTCGCTAATGGTGCTGCCGGACTGGCCCGATGCTTCGGAGGCTCGATCGGCACTGCGGTCTACTCAGCCATCTTCCAGCGCAAAGCAATGGACTTGATTCCGGTGGACGTTGCGGCCGCTGCACTGTCGTCCGGCCTGCCTGCAACATCTCTACCTGAATTTCTCGGAGTACTGACCGGTGCTGTGACCACGATTTCCATAACGTCAGTTCCTGGTGTCAGTCCAGTCATCATTGAGGCGTCCGTTTTGGCTTTGAAGCAGGCTTATTGTGCTGCCTTCAAGTATGTTTGGTACACCAGCATTCCGTTCGCCATCATCTCCTTGGCTTGTGCTCTTGCTACGAAAGACGTGAGTTTATCATTATCCAGATCTACGTATCTATCAGGGCATACAAGACTAACATGCGGCAGCTCTCTCCACACCTCACTATGAAAGTCGCCCAGCATGTGAAGAATGAGATTAAAGTGGTAGATACCGAATCTAACGCAAGAAGTTCGATTGAGAAACAGGAGGTGAAGGTGGAGCTGAAAGAGTGAAGGCTTTCTGCCATGCTTGTATCATAGCAAATTGTTGCAACACAGAAAGCATTTATGCATGAAAGTTTCGAATGCAACCATTGGCTTACATCCTTGACTTTGAGCTATCAACACATGAAATGCAATCTTTGAAAGCAGTACTCGTTGGTCTCTTTCCAGAGGCGCAATCTGTTTCACGGGGTTTCCGTCTGAGACGACTCGATACTACGTAGACTGATTGGGCCTGATACCTTGGGTTCAGGCTGGGTGTCAAACGACTCCGCACTCAAAAATCGATTTGAGAGGTCACGTTGAATTCAATATCACCCTATCTGACAGGGTGTTTTAGTCCCCACAAGCGACGACTCAAAATGACTACAATCTCGTGAAATTTGTGCTTTTTCTTAAGTGCGAAATTATTTGACACCTACCCTGATTATTCAAGATAGACGCCAGGAATGCGTCAATCTATTTTGTGCTACAGCTCGGGCTTCGGTTAAAAGTATGCCCATCATGAGTTCGTGCTTGAGGAAAGGAAAAAAAGAAAAAAAAAATTGGGTTGCGTTACCTTTGTATCATATATTAAACTGTGAGTCCACCATCGACGACAATACTGGCGCCCGTAATATAACTCGCATCATCACTCAACAAGAACCTCACCACGTTCGCGACTTCCTCCGGGGTCCCCACTCTTCTCAATGGAGTTTTTGCTTGCAGCGCTCTGTCCAGCTCCATGGCTTCCGGACCCAACAATTCGGGCGTATACATAGGTGTTTTGATGGTTCCGGGACAAACGATGTTCAGTCTCACACCCAGAGGACCTAGCTCGATGGCCGCCGACCGACATAAACCCAACACGGCGTGTTTCGAGGCCACGTATGTGTGGATTGGCGCGGCGCCCATGAAGCTCTCTGTCGACCCTAGGACAACGATGGAACCTTTACTCGCGACAACGTCGGAGTGTACTGCTTGCAGTGTGGACAGGACACCTTCGTAGTTGACTTGCATCATTAGGTTGGCAGCACCGGCGTCTTGGTTTGCCAGCGAGTCCATTCGCACAATGCCGGCTGCGGCGACGAGTTTGGATATTCGAATCGAATCATCCCGATGATGGAGCTGCTGAGCAGCTTCTTTTACTGCTTGGCCGTCTGCGACATCGACCTTGGTGGAGATGACTTGGATGGAGGGGTTTGTGGAAGTCTTTTTCAGCTCGGCCTCGACTTCCTGGAGACCTGCATCGTTCACGTCCCACAGTACGAGATTGTGGCCGTGGCGAGCAAGCTCTAGTGCGCAACTCCGGCCAATGCCTGATGCTGCGCCTGTAACTAATGCGAAATCTGGCATTTTTTCTTTGGCTTACTAAATTAACTTCTCGAGTGAATTGCTGCGTGGTCAAGCGTGGAACGTTGTATTGCAAATGCAAAATGAAAATCAAGTAACAATTGTACGTACGCAGCTTTGCTGTTAGTTTCATCGGCTTTCTTCTTCTTTTTTTTATGATAACGTATCGAAGCAAGTCGTTCGCCACGACGGGCCTCATGCAGAAACCAAATGGTCATCATTACTTTCAATTGTGATATGGATGATTAGATTGATCAACATACGCGACGGCAGATGTGTTTGGGTTTGCTGTATGTGGGAATTTGGAACCATGAAGTTCGGGTAGAAGGATAGGCATGGTTGAGCCTGATGCAGTGCTCGTAACGTGACAACCAGAAGCACAAAGCGACATCCCTTGGCGGAAGTGAAAAGTGTCGTAATTCACGAGTCTTATGCCGTACCAGAGAAATGCACTAACGTCAACTACCCCCATTCCGGACGCAATTTTACACCAAAACGGTGCTTATCTAGCTAGCTACCTCATAGTTAATAGAGTCATGGTAATTTTTTCTGATCTAGTATACGAGTATCTTTATCTAATTTCCTACCTCTGTATACAGTTGGAATCGCTCAGAAAGACGTAGCTATCCTAGGATAAGTAATCAAAAGTTCGAGGTCGAAGATCAGGGCTAAATAAGCACTTTTTGAAGAACTTAGATCAACCGCTAATACGTGATGATTCGTCTACGATAAGCACGCCGATAGAGTAGTACCTTCCAGTTCTATGTCTAGCAATAAGATCAAGACTTAAACTCTTAATAGTAGTAAGTTGTATAATTTGTGCTTAATTAATGCTTGGTTTTAGTGTGAACGTCCGGAATGGGGGTCAGTCCGAGATTGGGGTAGTTGACGTTATTGCGAAATGAAACGTTGTCTCTTGGCGTTTGTGACGACGAAATAGTCTTCCGTAGCGTCCATGTCGGAAACAACGACACGCGCAGGAACAACTTGAGAGATGTCAGCTGCAGCCGTAGAACTCTATGGCTTATATAGGTAAGTATTTCGATGTTACTGATTAGCCAAGCTGGTGATACGCACTAATCCAATTTCTACACCACGAGACGAACCTGTGTGAATATAAAACAGCTACAGTACTGCCTTAGTTTTTGCATCTTATATCAAACAACTTAAAAATGGGTCGAACAGTCCAGCACGCCAATACCGAAGTCACAATTAACAGACCAATTCAGGAGGTCTGGGACTTTGTCACAGCCCCTTACAACTGGGCCTTTGTATTGAAGTTGCAAGCATGGAGAATGCACGGTGTTGGTGGTGAGGAGGATACCGACTCCGTCAAACGCACCATGAAGGTGGGAGAGAAATTCTTCGAATATGCATATGAAAAGGACAAATTCGACATCGTCGGCGAGTGGGTCATCACAAAGTGCGAGGCGCCCCACACCTACGGATTCAAGACGCTCAAGTGGTACGGTCCTAAGCTGGACACTGGCGTCGATGCGACCTACACACTCACCAAGATCGATGAAAACACCACCAAATGGAACCGAGACCGTGACACCTACAACAAAGAGGGCAAGTCTGAAGTCGAATTTCTTGAAGGTGAAGACAGGCTGGAGGAAATGTACCAGAATGCTGTTAAGAACTATCTTGAGACTGGCAAGACCGGCTTTGCTCAACAGACTCCATTTGATCTTCATCCAAAAGGATATCTTCAGACGCTCAAGGTGACAGACTGCCTTTATGATTGATTATGATTATTCCCTTTATGTTAGGCTGGACTGGCTTGTGATAGGATAGATACCATCAAAATGGAAAAATGTTCACTTCGAAAAGTTATATCAGTGTAAAGCTTGTCATTCAAAAGTATTATTCAGGGTGTCATTTAACAGTTTTTATCATTTGAATTTCACCTCCAAACCAATGAGGAATCACCCTTTCTATACGTACCCTACACCACGAAAACAACCTGCAACTTACCATGCCTTAGACTGGAATGATTAGCGCCAGATCAGGTCTTTATCTGTATAGTGATTATACATGGTATGGCGTATAGTATGGCATTGTGGTTGCAGTTAAAGTATTCATCGTTGGCTTGGCTTCTCACGTTTCGGACTTTCGGATTTGGGGATTTTGCAACTTTGGTTGGTCGATGTTTCGGTCCCGAATGCCAAGACCCTGCTTCGGACCCGAGTCTGCCTTTCCACCCCGGGTTGCTCATCAGCCTCTGCCAATGAGGTCCTTGTCTCAATCCAACTATGCATCATGCTAAACTGAAGACGGACCACGGATGCTTGATCACTTCGAACTTGTCAAGCTCTAGCAAACTCGGACGTTCTAAATGATGTGGTCTGTAAATCCCCGGGGCCGACAGGCTTCAAAAATGGTAGGGAGCATGTGTCATTCACTAACTTGAACGTGAAACCGTATACTGCAGAACATTGTATATCCTTTGCCTGCTCTACTTCCATTCCTAACATCTACATACATAACCTTGGTCTTCCTTCTTTGCCTAGGTCTTTTGCTCAGCAGATATCATTCGTCATCTAAAACCATACCAAGCTCAAAATACACCATGGCGAGCAAACAAGAACCTACCACCCTGCCTGCGGCGACAACTACCAGCACACCTCCATCCGTTCCTTCAATAGCGACAGACGAAAAGGCTGATCCGCACAAACAAGATGCAATCGAGTATCCACCCACCAGAAAAGTTGTCCTGATCATGATCGGTCTCTTCTCCTCCATCTTCCTCATCTCCCTGGATCGTACTATCATCGGCACTGCAATACCCACCATAACGAACGAGTTCAACTCGCTGGACGATGTTGGCTGGTACGCTTCGGCCTATCTTCTCACCATGTGCGGTTCTCAGCTCTTGATGGGTCGAATTTACACCTTTTTCAACATGAAATACACCTTCCTCGCCAACATCATCATTTTCGAGCTGGGCTCCGCCCTCTGCGGCGCGGCACCAACCTCAACAGCCTTCATCGTCGGACGAGCCATAGCAGGTATCGGAAGTGCTGGCATCTTTTCAGGTGGCATTCCCATATTCATGTACATCATCCCACTAGAAAAGCGACCCATGGTGATGGGATTTTTCGGGTTGGTCTTCGGTTTCTCCTCTGTTATTGCACCTCTCATCGGTGGTGCATTTACCGACCACGTCAGCTGGCGGTGGTGCTTCTACATCAACCTTCCGATAGGCGCGGTGTCAATGCTCATTGTTGCTATTGTTCTCCAGCTCCCGCCTCGCAAGGAAGATAAGCTCAGCTGGAAGGAGAAGATTCTCTCACTTGATCCGATTGGCACAACATTGTTCTTCCCGAGCATCATTTGTCTGCTGCTCGCTTTGCAATGGGGCGGCGTCCAGTATGCCTGGTCCTCTGGGCGTGTTATTGCGCTCCTCGTCATCTTCGTGGTCTTCTTGCTCGGCTTCATCGGTGTGCAGTTATGGCGGAAGGAGAAAGCCACAGTGCCACCCCGTCTTATCGCCAATCGCAATGTTTCTGCTGGGATGCTCTTTACCTTTTGTACAGGGTCAGCAATGATGGTAAGCATACTCTCATCTTCAAGTCTCAATTTCATCAAGGCTAACGTACTTCCCAGGTGATGGTCTACTTCCTTCCCATCTGGTTCCAGGCTATCAAAGGTGTCAGCGCCGTCAAGTCCGGCATTATGAACCTCCCCATGATCCTCAGCCTCGTAACCGCTTCCCTCACCGCTGGGTTTTTGACTAAAAAGATTGGCTACTACATCCCCTGGATGTATGTCTGTGCCGTCATGATGCCAATAGGCGCCGGTCTGATCAGCACCTTTACCACAACCACAAACCACTCAAAATGGATTGGCTACCAAGTTATCTTTGGCTTCGGTCTGGGAATTGGCATGCAACAGGCCTCGGTGGCGCTACAAACCGTTCTCTCACGCAAGGACGTGCCTACAGGCGTGTCGTGCCTTTTCTTCTGTCAGTCTCTTGGTGGCGCAATTTGCTCCTCCATCAGCAACAACTTGTTTACGAATAAACTAGCACAGGGTCTCGCGGGGATACCTGGCCTGAATCCAGCAATCGTTATGCACATTGGTGCAACGGATTTGCGACATTATGTGCCAAGTCAGGCACTGCCCGCTGTGCTGGAGGCGTATAATGCTGCATTGAGGTCTGCATTTTATGTTGCAGTTGGCACATCGTGTTTCGTTATTTTAGGGGTGTTGCCAATGCAGTGGTTGAATATCCACAAGAGTGCGAATACGAGTCACGGTGGGAAAGGAAATGTGAAGGGGGTGGAAAAAGATAAGGATGTGGAAGCTGCCAAGGAGGAGGTAAAAGTGTAGTTCGGAGGTTGTTTTCTCACCACGCGTTGCATGCAGTCTTGATAGTAATAGCGCTTCTTAGGGGAAGGTAGACATCTCACCTCGGTTCGAATTTATTGATTTACCCTATCTCGATTTTGTGCAGTAGGATATTTGCTTGATCTGTGGTGTGGAAGGATCCTCGATTATGGATGCTATACGAAGTACAGTAGGCTCGGGTATTGGTCAGCGAAGATATGCCGAATTTTCGACGGGGTGTATCAAACCATTTCCTTTCCTCTTGCACTGCGAAGTATTCATCTTTCACAAGCTCTTGTCCCATTCAACCTGGGGTGTAGCACGGTGTTCGTTGCTCTTAGAATGATTACAATATTGTTGTTGTCTTCCATCAACAAGGGAGTGTGTGCCACCATCCCTCTATCTTCTTGTACTTCTCGGTGTTTAATGCGAAATGTCCGAGTTCGACCAACGTCATCTCGCCTGCCACATCGCTGTCCTAACTGTTTATAGCAGGAGAGCACACATGAGGAGTTCCGATCTCGAGCTAGCAATGTCCGACAGCCAGGTTGTGAATACTGGATGACTGTTTGGGACCTTTCACCAAGATGCCTCGGTATGAGCTCCAAGCTATATCAAGGATGAGCTCGAACGTGCTTCACGGTAAAGTAGAACCACCCATCCAAGCAAGATGAATACCCTTCTCCTGCTATCCAGCCTTGCGGCTACTGCTCTATGCCAGATCAACCTCACTTCATGTACTCCCACCGACCTACCATGCATCATCAACAGGACTTTGGCAGACCAAGCTCTCCTCGAAACACCAAACTATGTCACCGTTCCAATCCAGAATGATCCATTCTATTCAACACCAGCCAGCTTCTCTTCCGCCAATGCCCAAGCCGGTCAGATCCTCAAGCTCGAGATGCAAAGCAACGTATCGGCCTATGACATCCCACCGGGCCAGTCACTAAGCCGATTCATGTACACCTCGATCGATAACACCGGTGCTGTCGTCCCAGCAACTGCTGCCATTCTATGGCCCTTCACACCAAAATCCTTCAATGGCTCAACAAACTCATATCCACTGGTAGCCTGGGCCCACGGCACCAGCGGTGTCGTCCGTCAATGCGCCGTATCCAACATCCGAAACCTCCAATACGACTTCCGCTCCGTCTACACTCTAGCAAACGTAGGCTACGCCGTCGTCATCGCCGACTACGTCGGGCTAGGCTCCGACCAACCATTCAACTACCTTGCATACAAACTGCACGCCAACGACGTCGTATTCGCCGTAAAAGCAGCACAATCCGCCTTCTCCCAACTCTCCCAACAATGGGTTTCATTCGGCCACTCTGAAGGCGGCGGCGTAGCCTGGGCAATCGGCGAACGTCAAGCAACCTCCCCAATCCCAGGCTTCCTCGGCACCATCGCCGCCGCCCCTCCTCCATTCCCAATCTCCACCACCCCCCCAGTCAGCAACTCCGTCTTCACAGCCTTCCTATCCTTCACAATCGCGCACCTCTACGGCCTCAACTTGACCTCAATCTTCAACCCCATCCCCCTCCAAGCACTCCAATACGTGCAATCAATAGGCGGCTGCAACGACGCAGGCTACGCTTCGCTAGCAACTTTCAACGCCTCCCAAATCTACAGCAACACCTCCTGGGTCGCATCCCCGCCAGCCGTCCAATTCGCAGCAGACTACTCCGTCGGCGGCCGTGCCCTCGGCGGACCAATGCTCATCATCCAAGGCTCGAACGACACCGTCGTCGGCACAGCAGGCGCAATGCTAGGTTTCAACATGACTTGTTCAGCGCAAGGTAACAACGTTAGTGTCCAGTATGTCTCGGTCGTCGGCCAAGATCATAACCCGTCTATGTATGCCTCGCAACGACTGTGGCTGCAGTGGATCGAGGACCGATTTAATGGGTTGCCGACGGCGAAGGGTTGCTCGATGAATGAGTTGGCGTCGGCGTTTCCGAGGGTGCAGTTACCGGAGAGGTTTGTGGTTGAGTATACGAAGCCTTGGATTACTATCTTTTCGTCCACCTTCTTGCCGGCGAGTCTGCAGGCTGCGAATCTGGGCTTTGTCGATACGCCTTCGTCTTGAATGTACTCGACTGGTTTGGAACGAACTGAGTTGGTCTGGATTATGAGGTTGGTAGAAAGCAGAATCAATAAACTCTTCCGATCACTTGCTTATTTCCCTACTTCCTTCCTTGCTTGCTTACTTACTTCTCTGCCTGTCCACCCGGTACTCCCTACGAAAAGAAATTCCAACCCGCACTCGCACCTACGATAGTCAACTCGTGGTTTCAACATAGCACAACTTGCAATATATAACCAACCCCTTACACCCTACCCAACCTGCAACATAGAATCCACATACAATACGATGCTTCCCGACTCTTAATATTAAACCTCGCTGCGAGTTACACGCCACTTTCGGTTCATATCTACTATACTAATTGACGCAGCTGCCGTCTTGATACTACGCTGATTCAGGCTACTATTCGATGCTGACTGGAAAAAGGTATGCATTGGTTCAAGAATCGAGTAACTGTTACTTATCGAACACGGGGCGCACTGTCACTCGGTGGGACGTCTAGAGGCGAGCCGGAATGGAGATATATATACCTATTGTATCCATGTGATTCTACTTTATCCTCTACTAGTAACCAGCCAGCCAGCGACGCAGCTCCAGCACCTACAACACGACAACTTAATTCAGAGCAAACCAAACCGAATAAGAGGCAGATAGCTGAAAGACAGGTCAATCACGCTGTAACATGACGATCCTAGGGGAAGCTCGCGTTATGTGACAATGGGCATGGTGAGGGTGATGCAAGTTTAGTAGATTTGCAATGGGTTTGAGATGGAGATGGAGTGAGGTTAG
>Ga0181467_100964_pt1 | contig 13439 bp, 9 predicted proteins | sample InSIn5gowninarea_2_FD_119079 | JGI IMG/M metagenome (GOLD analysis project Ga0181467, IMG submission 119079) | Clean room microbial communities from NASA Spacecraft Assembly Facility at Jet Propulsion Laboratory, Pasadena, California, USA -... ... | reverse complement strand
TTAAAATTCTACTTTTCGCATGAACAGCTCGATATCCTTCCATACCACAAAATCTTAAACGTACCTGGAGCGGTAATGTTGCCAAATGGTACTTCCATTAAAGCTGAATTTATGAAAGAAAAGAAATCCATGGATAAGTACTGCTACTATATAAATTCGCAACAAATTGAATTACCTTTACATATACGTACAAGGGAACCTGGTGATAGAATGAGTTGGAAGGGGTTAAATGGAAGTAAGAAACTAAAAGATATCTTTATTGATTTAAAAATTCCTAAGGAAGACCGTGATAAATGGCCGATAGTAGTAGATAATAATGGAGAGATAATATGGTTAATTGGTATTAAAAAGGGTGAACCCGCATCTACCAAAGTGGATGGAACTTGGATTAAACTAACATACGAAGGTAATGAAGTAGGAGGATTTTGATGTCAATAGATAATATTCACAATGATATAGACTATGTACTATTTACGGAAGAAGAAATCCAGAATAAATGTAAAGAACTTGGTAAACAATTAACAGAAGAATATGACGGGAGGTTTCCTTTGGCGGTCGGTGTATTAAAGGGAGCAATGCCGTTTATGTCAGATATCCTTCGTTATACAGAATGTCATATTGAAATGGATTTTATGGACGTTTCCAGTTATGGGAATGAAACAAGTTCCTCTGGAGAAGTAAAAATTGTAAAAGACCTTAATACAAAGGTAGAAGGAAGAGATCTACTGATTATCGAGGATATCATAGATAGTGGATTAACTTTAAGCTACTTAGTTGATTTATTTAAATATCGTAAAGCAAATTCCATTAAAATTGTCACGTTATTAGATAAACCTGAAGGAAGAACTGCGAAAATTAAAGCTGATATAGTTGGATTTAATGTTCCTAATGAATTTGTAGTTGGTTATGGGTTGGATTATGCTGAGAAGTATAGAAATTTACCATATATCGGGGTACTAAAACCTGAAATATATGGAGGGAAATAAACAGACAAACAATGTTGCGTTATCCGTTTCCATATGAAATTAAAATATTCTAAGAAACGGACCAAATTACTTGTATTTCAAGATTTTCGTATGGTACGATGAACTATAGTTTTCCCCGTCAAGAGGAGGTACGAGATGAATCAAATATTCCGGAATGTATTCTTTTGGATGTTAATTTTCTTTGTTGTAATTGGTGTCATTGGTGTGTTCAACGGACAAGGTGAAGACCGAACACAACTCAATGTACAAGAATTTATGAGTGCTTTAAATAATGGCGAAGTGGAAGAGATGACTTTACAGCCAGCAAATGGAATTTACCGAGTTACGGGTGTGTTATCGGATGGCAATACACCATTTGTATCACAAATCCCAGATAATACAGATGTAATTGCTCAAGTTACGGAAACGGCGACGGAGCAAAGTGTATTAAATGTAGTAGAAGAAGAACAACCAAGTCCTTGGCTTACTTTTTTAACTGGAATTCTTCCATTCTTACTAATTGGCTTATTTATCTTATTTATTTTTAGTCAAGCACAAGGTGGCGGCGGCGGAGGCCGTGTAATGAATTTTGGTAAAAGTAAAGCGAAGATGTATACAGAAGAGAAGAAAAAGGTTCGCTTTAAAGATGTAGCAGGTGCAGATGAGGAAAAACAAGAGCTAGTTGAAGTAGTGGAATTTTTAAAAGATCCACGGAAATTTACTGCAGTAGGTGCTCGTATTCCTAAAGGGGTACTACTTGTTGGACCTCCAGGAACAGGTAAAACATTACTTGCTCGTGCAGTTGCAGGCGAAGCTGGAGTACCGTTCTTTACTATTAGTGGTTCTGACTTTGTAGAGATGTTTGTAGGGGTTGGTGCTTCACGTGTACGTGATTTGTTTGAGAATGCCAAGAAAAATGCCCCATGTATCATTTTTTATTGATGAAATTGATGCTGTTGGTAGACAGCGTGGCGCTGGGCTTGGTGGCGGACATGATGAACGTGAACAAACACTAAACCAGTTGCTTGTTGAAATGGACGGTTTTAACGCCAATGAAGGTATCATTATTATTGCTGCAACTAACCGTGCAGACATTTTAGACCCTGCGTTACTTCGTCCTGGTCGTTTTGACCGTCAAATTACAGTTGATCGTCCAGACGTCAACGGACGTGAGGCCGTACTTCGTGTCCATGCAAGAAATAAACCATTAGATGATTCCGTTGATTTAAAAACAATCGCAATGCGAACGCCGGGGTTTTCTGGTGCTGATTTGGAAAACTTACTGAATGAAGCTGCCCTTGTAGCTGCTCGTGATAATCGTAAGTCAATTAATAAAGATGATGTCGATGAAGCAACAGACCGAATTATTGCTGGGGTTGCGAAGAAGAGTAGGGTTATTTCCGAAAAAGAGAGAAATATTGTTGCGCATCACGAGAGTGGACATACGGTCATTGGAATGGTATTAAACGATGCCGATATGGTACATAAGGTAACCATTGTTCCACGTGGTCAAGCCGGTGGATATGCCGTGATGCTTCCAAGAGAAGATCGCTACTTTATGACAAAGCCTGAACTGTTCGATAAGATAACAGGTCTTCTAGGAGGTCGTGCAGCGGAAGAAATAATTTTTGGTGAAGTAAGTACAGGTGCTCATAATGACTTCCAACGTGCAACCAATATTGCTCATAAAATGATTACAGAATATGGTATGAGTGAAAAGATTGGCCCTCTTCAGTTCAGTAGCGGCGGTGGTGGAAATGTGTTCTTAGGAAGAGATCTTCAAAACGAACAAACGTATAGTGATACCATTGCTTATGAAATTGATAAAGAAATGCAAAACTTTATCAACTATTGTTACGATCGTGCCAAGAAGATACTTACGGAACATAGAGAGCAACTTGAACTGATTGCAAAAACGTTACTAGAAGTTGAAACATTAGATGCGGCACAAATAAAATCTCTTTTTGAGGATGGTAAATTACCAGAACCTAAGAAAGATGAAGATGTAAAAGTAACCATTCATTCAAAAGATGACGATGCTGTTGGGGCCTCTTTTGAAGAGGCAAAGGAAAAAGCAGAGAAAAAAGAATCGGAAGAAAAATCCGAGAGAGATGAGAATAACTCAGATAAAAGTTATATCGATGACCCAATTATGGGTGACGATGACTCTTCGAATAAAGGTAAAGAATAACGAACGATGAGCAGCTACTTTTGGTGGCTGCTCTTTTTCTTTTCATTGCACCTAATATAGTTCGTTTTACTGATTTTATTTTAAAGAATGGAAAACGCTATAAGTGAGTTTCAATTTAGATTGTGGTATATTAATAAAAACATTTAAGACCAAATTTTATGAGGAAGGTTTGAGGGGTAAATGTTATTTGTACTGGATATAGGTAATACCAATATGGTGTTAGGGGTTTTTGAGAAGAATACGTTGAAATATGAATGGAGAATAAAAACAGATCCTCGAAAAACAGAAGATGAGTTTGCAATGTTAATTAAGTCGCTCTTTGATTGGAAGGGAATCACATTTGATGATATTAGTGGAATTATTATTTCTTCTGTTGTCCCACCGATCATGACTTCATTAGAAAAGATGTGTTTATCATACTTCGATATAGAACCAGTTATTATTACGAAGGAAATATCACAAGCCCATTTAAAGATAAATTATAGTAATCCCGGGGAAATAGGCGCTGATCGTATTGTGAATGCTGTCGCAGCGATAGAAGAATATGGAGCCCCACTCATTATCATTGATTTCGGAACAGCAACAACGTATTGTTTTATCAATGAGGATAAAGAATATTGTGGAGGGATTATTACACCTGGTATGAATATTTCCATGGAGGCGTTATATCGTTATGCTTCTAAATTACCAAAGGTAGAAATTGAAGATCCACAACAAGTAGTTGGGACCTCTACTGTAGAGGCAATGCAATCAGGTGTATATTATGGAACAATAGGAATGGTTGATGGATTGGTAAATCAAATAAAGGCTGAATCAGCGTTTCTTCTACCTTTTGTTCAAAAAACTCATTAACTATGTGACCAAAAGTCATATGTTCAGCGATTTCTATCCCATTTTCTTTGGCTAGTTGACGGGCCTCTTCATCTGTCATATGTTTCCAAAAGTCTACACCCGTTTGTTCTTTAATCGCATCTACCATATGAAGTCTCGTCCACTTCGGTTCCAAATCTACTTCATAATCACCATAAGTTATTTTGGTCGTGCCTAAAACTTCTTCCGCAATATGTGCAATCATATTTTCCGTTAACTCCATAATATCGTTATAGTCTGCATATGCTTCATATAACTCTATCATCGTAAATTCAGGATTATGTCTCGTGGATACCCCTTCATTACGGAATACACGTCCAATTTCATATACCTTTTCCAAACCGCCAACAATTAATCTTTTTAGATGTAGTTCGATGGCAATACGCATATATAAATCGATATCTAAAGCGTTATGGTGAGTAATAAAAGGACGTGCGGCTGCACCACCAGGTATACTATGCATCATTGGTGTCTCTACCTCTAAGTATCCATTATTATTTAAATACTTACGCATGGACTGAATAATTTTACTACGTAAGATAAAAGTTTGCTTACTATCCATATTGGTAATTAAATCTAAATAACGTTGACGATAACGTTGTTCAACATCTTTTAATCCGTGGTACTTTTCAGGTAAGGGTCGTAAAGATTTTGAAAGCAACTGGAATTCTTCTGCCTTCACAGATAATTCACCCGTATTTGTTCGGAAAATATCACCTGTTACTCCTACAATGTCACCTAAATCAATTGTTTTGAAAATATCGTAGGCGTCTTCACCAACCGCATCTTTCCTAACATAAATTTGAATTTGTCCAGTTAAATCTTGGATATGTGCAAAGCCTGCTTTTCCTTTTCCCCGCTTTGTCATAATCCGACCTGCAATTGTAGCTCTATCCCCTTTTTCCTCTAAATCTTCTTTCGTTAGAGATTCATAAGCTTCAAATATTTCTTGTGCAGTATGGCTTCGATTAAACTTTTTACCGAATGGATCTATTCCTTTTTCTCTGTATTCATTTAATTTTTGACGTCTTACCAGCATCTGTTCATTTAATTCTTCTGACACAACAAGCCCTCCAGTTCTATATTACTTTTAAGTATATAAAAAGTATGTCGAAAATTCACGTATGTAACCTATAATAGCATAACATTATCAATAAATATTCGGTAGTATGTAAAATAAAAAACTGCCAACAAGCAACTGGCAGATTTTTGGTTCCATATTATTAAGCACATTTGCTTTTTCTAATTGGTTTATTACACAAAGCGCTGGTTCATGAATCTTCACCAGCATGACCTCTCATGATACTGAAAACCTCTTACTCTTTCATTATTTCCCAATCTGCATGCTCTTCATACATTCGTATATGATCTAACATAGTAATAGCTTAGTCTAAGACCTACTATTACAGAAAAAACTAAGTTAAAGTGAACCACACGATTCAATGATGCTCCCACTTTCTTACACCGCTTAATTCTTCTTTACTTAATTGATGAATGGAATCTTGAATTGACTCGTTATCCGGTAGTGAGATATTTGGTGCTATCTCACATAAAGGGATAAGCACAAAAGCTCTCTCGTGCATCCTTGGGTGAGGTATAGTTAATCTTTCTTCTGTCATAACTTCCTGATTATAGAGTAAAATATCAAGGTCTATTGTTCTTGGACCAAAACGAATCTCTCTTTTCCTTCCTAACTCCTGCTCAACCTTCTGACAGTATTCCAATAATTGTATCGATGAAAGATTCGTCCGAAGCTCAATTACCATATTTAGAAAATCTGCTTGATTAGTATAGCCTACTGGTGCTGTTTCATAAATAGATGACTTTTTAATAATAGAAATAACGTTACTTTGCTCCAATAATTCTAAAGCCTTTATTAAGTGTTTTTTCCTTGGTTCAATATTCGTACCTAAAGATAGGTATGCAATTTGTTTCATATAGAAGATTTCTCCCTAAAAATCTCAACTGCCACAGAATCATATTGGCCAGCTATTGGTGGTTTTGTTTTTATTACTGTAATTTTACAAGCCTCTATCTTATTAAATGTTGTAAGTAATGTTGTTGCAATATCCTCCGCGACAGCTTCAATAAGTTTCTTGGCCTTTCCTTCTACGATTTTTTGTACCAGTTCGTATACCTCGCCATAGTGAACGGATTCTTTCATATCATCTGTTTTTCCAGCCTTTTGCAAGCTTACATGCAATTCTACATCGACATGAAAAGGTTGTCCTAGACGATTCTCTTCCGGTAGCAATCCATGGAACCCATAGAATCGTAAATTATTTAAAATGATCTTATCCATGTTTGTCTACTCCCCTCGTAACATAGCATCCATCATAACCGCAAGTTCTTTATTTATCTTTACATTATGTACCCTAACTATATGTGAACCTTTAGCAATACCTAAACATGTTGTAGCGCCCGTTCCAATATCCCTCTGCTCGGGGCTTTCAATATCCAACACGCTTCCTATAAATCGTTTGCGGGATGTTGCCAAAAGAAATGGATATCCCATGTTTACAAATTCCTCTAAATGATTCATTACAATTAAATTTTCCTCACCACTTTTAGCAAATCCAATCCCAGGGTCAAGAATAATATTATCTTTCTTTACACCAGCACATTTAGCAATATCAATACTTTCTTGTAAATCTTTTATCATGTCTTTAATAATTGACTTGTATGTTGGGTCTTTTCGGTTATGCATTAGTATAATTGGTACATCTGCATCTGCAGCAACTTTTGCCATATCCTTATCTTCTTTTGCTCCCCAAATGTCATTAAGTATGTCCGCACCTGCTTCAAGTGCATATTTTGCCGTTTGTGCTTTATACGTATCAACAGAAAGTACAACATCTATATTTTTTTTGATTGCTTCGATAACCGGCACAATACGGTCTACCTCTTCTTCTATCGACACAGGAGTATGTCCGGGGCGTGTTGACTCTCCACCAATATCAATTATATCGGCACCTTCGTTAACCATCTCTTCTGCTCTTATTACCGCTCTTTCAATCGTTGTATAGCTTCCACCGTCCGAGAAGGAATCTGGGGTAACATTTAGAATACCCATAATATGTGTTCTTTTGGATAGATCTAGTAATTTGCTTTTTGTCTTTAGTATCATCATTCGACCCACTTTCAATAAGAATACCTTAACTAATTATAACTTTGCATCAGAACAAAAGGAAGGATTAGCACAAGAGCATGCTAATCCTTTCTTATTATTAACTATAGCCTAAGAGTTATTTCTTAGTATAACCCGTAAGATTAATTCTCTTCAAATTGGTATAGAGGTGTTGATAGATATCTTTCACCGTTATCAGGGAAGATTGCTAATACCTTTTTACCTTTTCCTAATTCTTTAGCGACCTTCTTCGCTGCAGCTATAGCCGCACCTGCAGAAATCCCACCAAGAATTCCATTTGTTTTTGCTACTTCACGGGACGTTTCAAATGCTTCTTCATTTTCAATCTTAATTACGTCATCATATATTTCTGTATTCAATACCTTTGGAACAAAGTTCGCTCCTAGACCTTGAATTTTATGCGGTCCTGGTTCTCCTCCAGATAATATTGGTGACGCTGCTGGTTCTACTGCATATAATTTGATATCTTGGAATTTCTCTTTTAACACTTTCCCTGCACCTGTAATCGTACCACCAGTTCCAACACCAGATACAAATGCGTCTAACCCATCTTCCATTTGTTTAACAATTTCTTGTCCAGTTGTACGAGCATGTACTTCTGGATTAGCTCCATTTTCAAATTGTTGCGGCATAAAGTAGCCATGTTCTTCTGTTAATTCTTTCGCTTTTTCTACTGCACCTTTCATTCCTTTTGCACCAGGAGTTAGAACTAGTTCAGCTCCGTATGCACGTAAAATATTACGACGCTCCATGCTCATTGTGTCTGGCATTACAAAAATCGCTTTATACCCTTTTGCTGCAGCAACCATTGCAAGACCAATACCTGTATTCCCACTGGTTGGTTCTATAATTGTTGCGCCCTCTTTTAACTTTCCTTCTTTTTCTGCCGCTTCAATCATCGCTAGTGCGATCCGATCTTTCACAGAACTTCCAGGGTTAAAGAACTCTAATTTCACATAAATATCTGCACTATTTTCATCTGCAACCCCATTTAATTTAACGATTGGAGTTTCACCAATTAATCCAGTAATCGAATCTGCTACTCTCACATTACATCCTCCTCTTCCATTTTTAAAACCAACTATTCTTATAAGATTAATTTATGTCATATACCTAAAAATGTCAATCCAAAAGACTATATTTAAAGAACTATATCTATAGCCCTAACGGAAGCGACCTATCAATATCCATTTATTGTACTCTCTGCACGTAGAAGGTTCATGACTCTTTCACTACTCCGCTTGTAGCAGTTCTACAAGTTCTTCTTCTGTAAATTTGTAGGTTTCATTACAAAAATGGCAATTCGCTTCTGCACCATGGTCTTCTTCAATCATATTTTGAATCTCCTCTTTACCTAATCCAATGATTGCATTTGCTATCCGTTCTTTTGAACATCTACAACGAAATTCAACCGGCATTTTTTCAAGTATCTTCACGTCGTTTTCAAACAATTGATTTAGTATCTGTTCTGGTGTATTCCCTTCACGAATGAGCGAAGATATCGCAGGTAGATTATTAATTTTTTCTTCTAGATGATCGATTACCTCATCATCCGCTCCTGGCATAACTTGAACAATAAATCCACCAGAAGCTAGGATGGTATGATCTGGATTTACGAGAACGCCAGCTCCAACCGCAGAAGGAATTTGTTCAGAAGATGCATAATAGTATGTGAAATCTTCACTTATTTCCCCAGAAATAATAGGTACTTCTCCTGTGAAGTAATCCTTTAATCCAAGGTCTTTTATTACTCTTAGTTTTCCCTGTTTACCGACCGCTCTAGCTACATCCAACTTGCCCTTTTCATTTAAATCAAAATCAACATGGGGGTTTTGTACATAACCACGGACATGTCCTTTTGCATTACCATCCGTTACAATGGCTCCCAAAGGTCCGTTTCCTTCTACAACAACGGAAACGGAATCATTTCCTTTCATCATTGCTCCCATCATTGCGGTAATAGTCAAAGTTCTACCCATTGCCGCTGATGCGGTTGCCCAAGTATCTTGACGCCTTCTAGCTTCTTCTACTAAGTTTGTAGACTGAATAGCGTAAGCGCGTATTTTCCCATCGTATGTAGTTGCTTTAATCAAATAATCAAGCATCGCCATAATGTCTCCTTTGTTTAAATAGAATATAATTCGTCAGTTGATTACTGATTTCCAGTTAAATTAGAATAGATAAGATTTAATCCTTTTAAGGTCAATTGAGTATCAACAATATCAATTGTCTTTGAATCCGTTGCGATTAATTTAGATAAACCTCCTGTTGCAATGACTTTCGCTGAAACATTTTGTTCAGCCTTTATTTGATTTACCAATCCATCAACCATTCCTATTGTTCCATAATATACACCTGATTGCATTGCCTCTACAGTAGAGGTCCCAACTACTTGTTGTGGATCTTCAATTTCTACCTTTGGTAATTTAGAAGCATAACGATATAACGCCTCCATGGAAATATTCATACCAGGTGTAATAATCCCTCCACAATATTCTTTATCCTCATTGATAAAACAATACGTTGTTGCTGTTCCGAAATCAATGATAATGAGTGGGGCTCCATATTCTTCTATCGCTGCGACAGCATTCACAATACGATCAGCGCCTATTTCCCCGGGATTACTATAATTTATCTTTAAATGGGCTTGTGATATTTCCTTCGTAATAATAACTGGTTCTATATCGAAGTATGATAAACACATCTTTTCTAATGAAGTCATGATCGGTGGGACAACAGAAGAAATAATAATTCCACTAATATCATCAAATGTGATTCCCTTCCAATCAAAGAGCGACTTAATTAACATTGCAAACTCATCTTCTGTTTTTCGAGGATCTGTTTTTATTCTCCATTCATATTTCAACGTATTCTTCTCAAAAACCCCTAACACCATATTGGTATTACCTATATCCAGTACAAATAACATTTACCCCTCAAACCTTCCTCATAAAATTTGGTCTTAAATGTTTTTATTAATATACCACAATCTAAATTGAAACTCACTTATAGCGTTTTCCATTCTTTAAAATAAAATCAGTAAAACGAACTATATTAGGTGCAATGAAAAGAAAAAGAGCAGCCACCAAAAGTAGCTGCTCATCGTTCGTTATTCTTTACCTTTATTCGAAGAGTCATCGTCACCCATAATTGGGTCATCGATATAACTTTTATCTGAGTTATTCTCATCTCTCTCGGATTTTTCTTCCGATTCTTTTTTCTCTGCTTTTTCCTTTGCCTCTTCAAAAGAGGCCCCAACAGCATCGTCATCTTTTGAATGAATGGTTACTTTTACATCTTCATCTTTCTTAGGTTCTGGTAATTTACCATCCTCAAAAAGAGATTTTATTTGTGCCGCATCTAATGTTTCAACTTCTAGTAACGTTTTTGCAATCAGTTCAAGTTGCTCTCTATGTTCCGTAAGTATCTTCTTGGCACGATCGTAACAATAGTTGATAAAGTTTTGCATTTCTTTATCAATTTCATAAGCAATGGTATCACTATACGTTTGTTCGTTTTGAAGATCTCTTCCTAAGAACACATTTCCACCACCGCCGCTACTGAACTGAAGAGGGCCAATCTTTTCACTCATACCATATTCTGTAATCATTTTATGAGCAATATTGGTTGCACGTTGGAAGTCATTATGAGCACCTGTACTTACTTCACCAAAAATTATTTCTTCCGCTGCACGACCTCCTAGAAGACCTGTTATCTTATCGAACAGTTCAGGCTTTGTCATAAAGTAGCGATCTTCTCTTGGAAGCATCACGGCATATCCACCGGCTTGACCACGTGGAACAATGGTTACCTTATGTACCATATCGGCATCGTTTAATACCATTCCAATGACCGTATGTCCACTCTCGTGATGCGCAACAATATTTCTCTCTTTTTCGGAAATAACCCTACTCTTCTTCGCAACCCCAGCAATAATTCGGTCTGTTGCTTCATCGACATCATCTTTATTAATTGACTTACGATTATCACGAGCAGCTACAAGGGCAGCTTCATTCAGTAAGTTTTCCAAATCAGCACCAGAAAACCCCGGCGTTCGCATTGCGATTGTTTTTAAATCAACGGAATCATCTAATGGTTTATTTCTTGCATGGACACGAAGTACGGCCTCACGTCCGTTGACGTCTGGACGATCAACTGTAATTTGACGGTCAAAACGACCAGGACGAAGTAACGCAGGGTCTAAAATGTCTGCACGGTTAGTTGCAGCAATAATAATGATACCTTCATTGGCGTTAAAACCGTCCATTTCAACAAGCAACTGGTTTAGTGTTTGTTCACGTTCATCATGTCCGCCACCAAGCCCAGCGCCACGCTGTCTACCAACAGCATCAATTTCATCAATAAAAAATGATACATGGGGCATTTTTCTTGGCATTCTCAAACAAATCACGTACACGTGAAGCACCAACCCCTACAAACATCTCTACAAAGTCAGAACCACTAATAGTAAAGAACGGTACTCCAGCTTCGCCTGCAACTGCACGAGCAAGTAATGTTTTACCTGTTCCTGGAGGTCCAACAAGTAGTACCCCTTTAGGAATACGAGCACCTACTGCAGTAAATTTCCGTGGATCTTTTAAAAATTCCACTACTTCAACTAGCTCTTGTTTTTCCTCATCTGCACCTGCTACATCTTTAAAGCGAACCTTTTTCTTCTCTTCTGTATACATCTTCGCTTTACTTTTACCAAAATTCATTACACGGCCTCCGCCGCCGCCACCTTGTGCTTGACTAAAAATAAATAAGATAAATAAGCCAATTAGTAAGAATGGAAGAATTCCAGTTAAAAAAGTAAGCCAAGGACTTGGTTGTTCTTCTTCTACTACATTTAATACACTTTGCTCCGTCGCCGTTTCCGTAACTTGAGCAATTACATCTGTATTATCTGGGATTTGTGATACAAATGGTGTATTGCCATCCGATAACACACCCGTAACTCGGTAAATTCCATTTGCTGGCTGTAAAGTCATCTCTTCCACTTCGCCATTATTTAAAGCACTCATAAATTCTTGTACATTGAGTTGTGTTCGGTCTTCACCTTGTCCGTTGAACACACCAATGACACCAATTACAACAAAGAAAATTAACATCCAAAAGAATACATTCCGGAATATTTGATTCATCTCGTACCTCCTCTTGACGGGGAAAACTATAGTTCATCGTACCATACGAAAATCTTGAAATACAAGTAATTTGGTCCGTTTCTTAGAATATTTTAATTTCATATGGAAACGGATAACGCAACATTGTTTGTCTGTTTATTTCCCTCCATATATTTCAGGTTTTAGTACCCCGATATATGGTAAATTTCTATACTTCTCAGCATAATCCAACCCATAACCAACTACAAATTCATTAGGAACATTAAATCCAACTATATCAGCTTTAATTTTCGCAGTTCTTCCTTCAGGTTTATCTAATAACGTGACAATTTTAATGGAATTTGCTTTACGATATTTAAATAAATCAACTAAGTAGCTTAAAGTTAATCCACTATCTATGATATCCTCGATAATCAGTAGATCTCTTCCTTCTACCTTTGTATTAAGGTCTTTTACAATTTTTACTTCTCCAGAGGAACTTGTTTCATTCCCATAACTGGAAACGTCCATAAAATCCATTTCAATATGACATTCTGTATAACGAAGGATATCTGACATAAACGGCATTGCTCCCTTTAATACACCGACCGCCAAAGGAAACCTCCCGTCATATTCTTCTGTTAATTGTTTACCAAGTTCTTTACATTTATTCTGGATTTCTTCTTCCGTAAATAGTACATAGTCTATATCATTGTGAATATTATCTATTGACATCAAAATCCTCCTACTTCATTACCTTCGTATGTTAGTTTAATCCAAGTTCCATCCACTTTGGTAGATGCGGGTTCACCCTTTTTAATACCAATTAACCATATTATCTCTCCATTATTATCTACTACTATCGGCCATTTATCACGGTCTTCCTTAGGAATTTTTAAATCAATAAAGATATCTTTTAGTTTCTTACTTCCATTTAACCCCTTCCAACTCATTCTATCACCAGGTTCCCTTGTACGTATATGTAAAGGTAATTCAATTTGTTGCGAATTTATATAGTAGCAGTACTTATCCATGGATTTCTTTTCTTTCATAAATTCAGCTTTAATGGAAGTACCATTTGGCAACATTACCGCTCCAGGTACGTTTAAGATTTTGTGGTATGGAAGGATATCGAGCTGTTCATGCGAAAAGTAGAATTTTAA
>Ga0181467_100961_pt1 | contig 13486 bp, 9 predicted proteins | sample InSIn5gowninarea_2_FD_119079 | JGI IMG/M metagenome (GOLD analysis project Ga0181467, IMG submission 119079) | Clean room microbial communities from NASA Spacecraft Assembly Facility at Jet Propulsion Laboratory, Pasadena, California, USA -... ... | reverse complement strand
GTGTCGTATAATGTAGCGAAGACCCCCAGCATTTGGCTGATCATTCTACAGGAACTTTGCCGATGTGTTCAAGACTCCCGGCAAGCTACGAGGCAAAACACCAAGGACAGCGCGCAAAGGGGATGCGCTGGCAGCTCGCGCAGTAATACCTTCCAGCTCCACCATTTAGCTACTTATACTGACAGTGTCTCAGCCACTCACGGACCTCTTCGCGCCTAATCCGCAAGCATTCCAGAGCCCTGCGCCCAAGACTTCCTTTTACGACAAGGTCGCACAGTTTCAGGTTGCAGAAGATCCACAGCCACAACAACAGAGGAAGCAGAGTCCCGGACGTAGGAGTCCTGAGCGCGTTGCGAAGGGCAATACAGACTCTGGATACCATGGCATGACCGAAGATGAGATGGATGTGGATTCACAACAAGCAGCGTTTGAGCGTGCGCAACATCAACATCACGAGGCGGATATGGATACGGATGCGGATGAGGAAATGGATGAGAACGCGACACCGGCTGAATCTTCCACTAAAAACAGTGCAACAGCCCGGACTGCAGAGCAGTCTTTTGTGTCAGCCAACGAAGGCGTCGAGGATCAGCAACAGCCCCAGCCAGATGTGGCTGAAGACGACGCAGCGACAATTCCGGACGATGGGATTTTGCAACAGTTGGAGACCGTAAACGCTTCCGATAAGTTTGAGGAAGAGGTAGAAGAAAAGGAAGAGCCAAACTGGACCGTTGCGGAAGACGAAGATAGAGGCGCAGAAGAGATGGACGAGGAGCTCGATGACGCTGTTCCTCAGTCACCCTCTGATGCTTATAGCCCAGAAAAGCCATTGCTAAGGAAGAGCAGTTTGACTTTCGCATCACTACCTGCCAGGGAACCTTTGACCGCAAAACGCAGTATTGGTCAGAGAAGCAGCGTGTTTGGCAGATCCCTTGGTGGCAAGAGCTTGGGTGCCAGCCAACGACAGGATGAGAGCGAGGATGAGGATGGTGCAGAAGACGGCGAAACACATGAACAAATACCAAATGACGCTCACAACAAGACGTCTACCCAGCGACTTCACGAGCGCATCAATATGCTTGGCCAGTCAAAGGAGCCGAGGCCTTCCAAATCGATCCCTCTGTCTCTGGCAAATGCTCAACCAGCCTATCCCAGTCTTCCGAGACCTGAGGCGACGGTGGCTGCGCCAGCGCAAGAGGACGATGATGATGACTGGATCGCCCCCATCAGCCGCACCTCCCAGCCAGCAGTGTCGGCAGAAACACAATCTGCTGCTCCGGCGGTATCTCAGCCTCACTCTCCAGAAAGGCATACCTCACCGAGCCGACCAGGACTTGGTCACCACAAGTCCGCTTCAGAGACCAACATCGCTTCGCCAGCTAAAGCAGCAATGGCAGCTCAATCGCTCCACAAGAAAGCTTTCTCAGTATCGAACCCCAATTTGAAGTACGATCACGGCGACAAAGGTACAACGACGCCAGTCGCTTCACCGAATAGACAGCGTTTCCAGGATGGACCTTTGAGTGCATCGAAGTCAAGGCTCTATTCTGTCCTCAGCTCTGCAAAGAAAATGTTTGCTAGCAGTGCAACCACCAGTGCGCAGGCGAAGGTCGATGCTCAGCCTCAGGCGGTGGAGCAGTCTCCGCAGCGTGAGAACAACATCGACATCGAAACAGACATGTCGAAGATGCCGGGCGGGCTATATCCAGACCTCAAAAAGGCAGAGCAATCGATGTCCAGACCAACGAGTCCAGTAAAGCCAGAGCAGCAAGCCTTTAGCAAATTCGATTTCGTCGTGGGTTGTCAGAGTCGTCCGAGACGTCGTGAGTCTCGCGTTTCCGCGTTGTTGATTGCGAGCTCCGCAGTGTTTTGGCTGATGGCTTAACATGGCCCAAGCGTTGGCTGCGTCAAAGCATCAACCCGCGGAAGGCACGTCCGCACGTGATCGGATCTACCGCGATGTCGGATTCGGATAGCCGACTTGCTTCACTTCTCCGCATCAATCGCCGGAGGTGACGATCCAGCGCATTGTATTCCTGGCTGTACATAAACTCGCAGTTAGCCATACTATCAAGGCAATACCTCATAGTCTCTAACAAGTAACATTTTCCTCGCACATATTCTGTACACCATGTCTAGAAGATTACCTTCCCAGCTTCGTTCCTTTCTTATCCAACGTCCATCTACAACACGTCCTGTAGTATGTACTTCAAGGGTACTGGTCTCAAGCCAGCGTAGCTTTTCGGTATCAAGGATACAGCGCTTGATGGAGACTTCGGGCTTCACAGATGAGCAATTGACCGTTCGAGACGCTATAGCCAAGATCTGCTCCAACTTTCCTGATGTATTACCAATCACATATCGGCCTCTGAGTTGTCGTTGACTCCTTCCAGGAATACTGGCTTGAACATGATCAACAAGAAAAGTATCCTCATGAACTGCATGCTGCGCTTGCCAAAGATGGATGGATAGGTATTGCTTTGCCGGAAGAGCTGGGAGGGGCTGGCCTAGGCATATCTGAGGCAACCATGATGCTGCAAACCATTTCCGAGTACGTTAATATGGCGTAAGCCAGTAAAAGCAAAGACCTTGCGGTTGCATTCTTCGTCGTCCTCCTCTGACGACCTGTTTAGGAGTGGCGCAGGTATGGCTGGAGCGCAATCAATTCATGCCAACGTCTATGCTACGCAGGTAGGGTCTCATATGCTGATATGCACTATACATGTATATGACTAAGACGGCAAAGCCAGTGGCGAAGTTCGGTACCAAGGAGCAACTCCAGAGAATGTTGCCCCGACTGATCAGTGGTGAAGTGCGTGCCTGTTTCGGAGTGTAAGACTGGACGATTACTTCCTCTATATTCTTTTACTAATATTCCAAGCACTGAGCCTAACACAGGTCTGGAGACACTTAAACTCAGAACAATCGCTAAGAAGGATGGGGACTCGTATAGCATCTCTGGACAGAAGATGTGAGCAAACAATCTGACTTTCACAGTACGTGGACTAATCGCATCAGATGGATATCTTCCGCACAGGTAGCAACGAAGATGATCTTACTTGCCCGCACAACCCCACTTGAAGAAGTCAAAAAGCCGTCAGAAGGTCTTTCATTGTTCTTCATTGATTTTGATAAGTCACAGCCTGGCCTGGAACTCAAACGTATCAAGAAGATGGGTGGTCGGGCTGTTGATGCGAATGAAGTCTTCTTCGACAATTACAGGATTTCTGCGGATAGTCTGATCGGCGCCGAAGGGCAAGGTTTCAAGATCGTCAGTTATCTCGACAAGCAAGTGGCTTTACTCACCAAAAGAGAAAACTGACAGTTGCAGGTCCTGCACGGTATGAACGCAGAGCGCTGTCTCCTCGCTGGCGAAGCCCTTGGGCTCGGCTATGCAGCGCTGAAGCGGTACGTCCGAGCTATTGAATTCGATTCCGTCTTTCGTGTGGATACTCATGATTCCAGGGCCTCCGCCTACGCCAAAGAGCGCATAGTCTTCGGTCGCCCTATTGGACAAAACCAAGCCATTCAACATCCCCTAGCCGAGGCCTACATGCACCTTGAAGCCGCAAAACTGGCCACATACCACGCCGCCCGCCTTTATGACCAGTCAACGCATGACCCCAATATTACACAACATGCAGTTGGCGTTGCCTGCAACAGTGCTAAATATCTTGCTGCGGAGGCAGCATTCAAGGCGTGTGAGCGATCCGTTCTGAGCATGGGTGGCATGGGCTATGCGGCTGAGTATCATGTTGAGAGGTATTTGAGGGAGTGCTTTGTGCCACGAATTGCCCCCGTGAGTAGGGAGATGATTATGAACTTTGTTGGAGAGAAGGTACTCGGTCTTCCGAGGAGCTACTGATTAGGTACTGTACGAGAGCTCGGACTGGAAAGTGGACCGCACCATGCCCCTCGAGTGTTATGGGCTTACCAGGGTTTGCTCATGATGGATTCTTCTCTTGCACCGCATGTTAGTTGAATTTACGGCGGAAGACTAAGTAACAGTGGAGGAGAAGTTTGTAGCAGCAGTAGTCGAGAAAGCAGTGCATACATGTAACATGTACCCTAAGGTACCTTAGTGCAGAGTACACCTCGTTCTGCCAGTCAAACTTACTGGCGGCACTATCCCGGTCGTGTAGAACTATGCTTATGAGAAAGCATTTTCTGCACTTGGCTTATATCTCTCGACAAGTCGTGAATATCTTGGGCAAAGTTCGCAATATTTATACATGTATACAGGTATATAGATTGATTGTATAATAAAGGGTCGTCGGTGACTGAAGGCATAAAACGTGGGGTCGGGTTTCCAGGTTCTGACGTGGAGTCGGCGTGCGTTTCACGTCGGGTTGATGCTGTGAGCTTCGTGCCCCACCAACTGTTACACCAAATACCTCACTACCTTCTACACACTTCTACACCGAATTCTTGCTCAAGTCAACAATTAATCTCGCATACCAAGTACCCAACGTCATCTCAATCTACGATACCCACCATGGTCGACCGATCCAACAAGCCGTCTGCGCTCCATCCCTCAGGAACCGGCCCATCACCGACTGTTTATTCCGATGGCAAGAAGGTCACCGCAACCCTGCCGACCGGCGACTCTGTCGAGGTGATGCTTTACGGCGCTACCGTTACATCCTGGAAGAGCAATGGCAAAGAGCACATGTGGTTGAGCGAGAAGGCTATTCTGGATGGAAGCAAAGCAATCAGAGGAGGCATACCCGTCGTCTTTCCCGTAAGTCCTACATGTTTACATGTTCTGGGAGATCTAGCAACCTGTGGCTGTTTGAGCTGGCCCCGGTGGCAACAGTCAAAATCCATGGGTATATCACGCCATGATAAGATGCGGGTGCGGCAGTCCGAATCCGTCATCGCAGCAGCCTCAAGCGCGGGACTGCCCGCCTACCAATCCATTGCGACTCCCGTCGCGGAGACACGATGGAAACAGCGGCTGATCAGGTATTTCTCAGGTTTTCGGCCCACCACCAAAGAACCACGCAACTTCCTCCCTCCCTCAGCACGGCTTCGCCCGCATCTCGCACTGGGAGTACCTTGGCAAGTCCTCTTCTGAGTCCGGCCTATTGGCTAAGGGCGGCGATGATGCTGTCAGGCTGGACTTTGGCCTCACCCCTGCGAACCTTAGCGATGAGATGAAAAAGGCCTGGCCGTATGACTTTAGTCTGCAGTACAGCGTTACCCTGGGCAAGGACGGTTTGCAGACGATGCTCAGCGTCAGGAACGAGGGTGACAAGCCATTCGACTTCCAGATGCTTACGCACACCTACTTCCGTATTCCTGTAAGTGAAGACTTTGTAGGAGACTGGTTCCGGATTACTAACATGACGCCGCAGGACGTTTCCAAGATCCAAATCACTGGCCTCGCGGGCACCAAGTACAATGACAAATTAATGAATGGAAACGAATTCGACACACCATCACCCAACCTTCGCATCGAGGGTCAGACAGATCGCGTCTACAAATCGCTCAAGCAAGACACAACTTCCATCACTGTTGACGGCAGTCCTGCATACGACGTTATCAGAGACAACCTCGCCGATACCGTGATCTGGAATCCCTGGACCGAGGGCGCCCAGGCCATTGGTGACTTCGCACCAAAGGACGGCTGGAAGAACATGATTTGTGTGGAAGCAGGCGCCGTGAACGGATGGACTACCCTTGAGGGCCAGGATGGGTTCGAAGCAGGCCAGATCCTTAAAAGCTACCTCTAAAAATACCTCAGAGGGCTATGAGTTACGACTGCATGGCATGAAACCGGAGGACAAGGGGCGGCTCCGCATGCCGAGGGGTGACTAAGACAGCATAGAAATGTTACTTGTGGAAAAGCAATCGATTTGACAATTGTGTTTCGCGCAGACAGTGTTCCCGCATCTCCACCTCACTTTACTGTACGAATCCGGTGTCCGCCACCACCCTGCTTCATGGCGCATCGCATGCCACGCCCACATATCTGGCAACCTCATGTAGCGTGTCATGTAACAAGACTATGTCAGTATAGTGAGAAAGCCTTACCTAGGTTGTCAGTATCTACAGTACATGGATGTACTAGGTACCGTACATGCCCCCGTCATTCTATCGCCGCTAAATGCAGCAAGCGTAAACGAAGATCGGCGCTCGGCTCGGCCCGCGTGCAGTTTCCCCCGACTTTCTAGCTAGCCAATCCATCTTTTTGAGACGGCCGCAAATGGATCTGGAAAAAGTCATTGCGGCGCACTTTAGCCAATACTCCGACTCCCAAGACAGCATGCTGAAGCGAAAGCGTTCCGGCTCCGAGTCCGGCAGCGGCAGCGTCTCACCCGAACCCGAGGCGCAACACCGCGAGGAGAAGGTCGAGGAGGAACCGCAGAGCATGCGAGCTATTCGCGCTGAAGCAAAGCTTGTGAATGGGCATAAACTTATTGCGCGGGCTTTTAAGACAGCGAGAGGATTTGAGAGACAGAAATTGGGCCGGAGGAGAAAGACTGCGCTTGCGGCGAGCAACGCGAAAGGTGTCGAGAGAATTGACGCCGAGACCGCGGCCTTGAAGGTGTGTATAAGCCCTGACCAAAACACCGGGAGACTGTGAGCGGGACATGGTGCTGATCAGCAGACGAAGATAGACACTCGACCTTTCCGTCGCCGCTGCAAATTACTTGAACAAGTCACTGCTCAAATTCAAGGCCGTGGCCGAACACCCGGAACTACCTAGGATGTTAACAAAGCAACCTGAGTTACCGAAAGATGCGCCGACTGCGAACGTCCTTGCGCGTCTCTGCAATTCAAATCCTACGAAAGAGGCACTAGGACCGATCTTGGTGGAGATTCAGAAGGCATTGGGAATCAAGGATGTCAAAGAGATTGGCAAGGGCAAGAGGGTTAGGGCGAAAGACCGAGAACAGCCTACGAAACGACAGAAAGTTACTGCGCAGGATAGCGACGATGAAGTCGAGGGTTCTGGGGCAAGCGAGGAGGAAGCGGCACGAGCGAAGGGCAGGTCTCGGCAGCAGCAGATTGACGAAGATATATCCGAGCATGAAAGCGACGACTACTCTGCCTTTGACGCCCGAATTGCAGGCTCTGAAAGCGAGTCCGAAGACGATTTCGCAGGCTTCTCAGATGACGATAGAGCCGTGGAGAAAGGCCGCCCGAGACAGAGAAACCGCGACATGTCTATAACGCCCTCGCCCTCGCCTTCACCATCTCCAGAGCCTGAGCGAGCGGCTAGGAAACCCGTCAAACAGCTCGAGAAACCCAACAAGTCTGCATTCGTACCGTCACTGACGATGGGCGGATACTGGTCGGGCTCTGACTCCGAACCGGAGGATCTGGACGATGTCGCGCCGAAGAAGAACAGGCGGGGCCAGCGTGCGCGTCAGGCGCTGGCGGAGAAAAAGTACGGGAGCAAAGCAAAGCACTTGGCCAACCAAGACAGTGCGAAAAACATAAACCAGGGTTGGGATTCGAAGAGGGGTGCTACTGACGGCGCCGGATTCAGAGGCAGAGGGAGGGGCGGTTCTAGAGGAGGGAGGGGGGGCAGCTTCGGAGGAGGAAGGGGAGGCAGCTTCGGTCAGGCTGGTCATGGAGGTGCATCCGCGGGCAAGCCTGGAACTCCGCATCGAGCTCAGCAGCCGGAAAAGAAGAAGCATAGGGACGATCAGGGGGCCCTCCATCCTAGCTGGGAGGCGGCGAAGAAGGCGAAGGAGGCCAAGATGGCGACCGCGCCATTCCAGGGGAAGAAAATCACGTTTGATTGAGTGCGATGCTGGGAGATAGAAGGCTGCACTAGTTACGTGGAGCATTCGAGTGATCCTACGGAAACTTTTGGGTCACCAAATAGAAAAGTCTACGGGTGGTATGATACCGGACACTTTCTTGCCGACTATGTCTGCGAAGCGTTTACGTAGGTGACCACTGCTTACATGTACGTCCAGCCTCATCAGGCTGTTTATCAGGCTGTACATGCCAAGCCCTGATATTTTACATCTCCTCTTCGAGGGGTCTCTTCGAGTTGCCGAAAGGTCAAGCCAACATGCCAAGAAATTAAGTAGAAGGCTTCTACAGTACCTGGCTGTATTTTGCTAATAGAGCCGAATACTGTGTGTCCGAGCGCAACAAAAACGTGCTTGGAAGAGATTGAAAGAAACGGCTTTGAGATTATTTATGCGGGGCCGTAGCCGTACCGGCAGTCTAGATTTAGGTACAGTATACTGTAGCAGGACCCGGAGTTCTGCCTCGACAGAATGAGAGCTGGTCGATGCAAATAGAATAATACGAGACTTGTAAAACGCCATTCGAAAGGTTCAATGTTGCTATAGATGTGGGCCGTTATGACAAGGCAATGCAGGTACACAGCGAATTTGTGGAAGACTGTCCCGCCGGAGTTAGTGATATTCCCGGGTGAGGAGCACCTGCAGTCTCCGCCGCGGGATACCTTCCTCAAACGGTGCCTCTGTTGCGGCCCTCAGCCAGATGAGAGAGGCATTGGAACACGACAGCTGTCTCAATTCTTCGACTCAACGGAATTTGGTGCTGGCGTGACTTACCTTATCTTCGGTTACCCCCAGCCAAGCATAGAAACGAGCCGTAGCCGTGAGTCTCTTCAGCTGAGTAAGAGTGATTCGCAATACAGGTGCCCGTGTCAGCATGGGGTCGCTTTAAAGATGGGTCCGCAGCATGGGTTTCTGTCTGCCGAAGGGTGGTGCGCGCGTACCCGGACCACAATAAGGGCTTGTAGGTCCACTCTCGCCGGCCCGTACACATTCCAAATGGAACCCTTGGAACGCTTTGTGGACCATCCGTTCCCTTCACGGAGACTTGCTGAGAAATAGGTTCGCCAAGATGGCGGCTAGATGAATCAGTGCGCCTGTGTTTGATCGTCGTGCATGACTCTGACTGCCGACGCTAAGCCCTATCTGGTATCCAATCTGCATCTCCAGCTGCATGTCGGGTGCCTATGCGCCACCCGCCGGATTTGAGACACCGCATCTGCTTTCACCCGGCGGTGAATACAACATCCCTGTAACTTTAGTGTCGACAATGTCGTACTAGGTGCATGTATCATGTACGATCATGATGCGTCACGATCCGGATGGACATGGAGATTCAGCGATACCGCAAGGGGGAGGCCGAATGGCAGTGTTCCAGTACCTTAAGGCTTACCTTATTGACCGTCCGGCCCGTGGAGTGGGATTAAGCTCAAGATTTGCTCCACTCAACGCTTCGACGTCACTATTTTGCGCTCAAGCTGCCAATGGCGCGCTGAATTATTCAGCGCTACACTAGCTCCTAACTCCGGAGGTTACAAGACACCCGCAGCGGTCGTCGTTAAAAACAATTGCTTTCTTGCTTCTCAAACAAGAAGGAAATCGCTTGCCAAATCTTCCGCTGACACTGACATACAGTCAGCAGCTCTTTCCATTCGGTGCCCCCTCCGTGTCGGCACGCGCTCAGGCGCTTTCTTTCCTGTTTATTCTGAACTTCTGATACCCGTTTAAGTATTTCTGCTGGAAAAGCTACCGGCAACATGTGGAACACCAGCGTTCCTGACGACGGCCGCATGCGGTCGGAAAGTCTCAACCAGAACCAATGGCACAACGCTCAATCAGAAAACGCAATGGGAAATTTCAATGAAGCTCGCAGCCCGAGTGATTCTTCGGACGACTACGACCGCGAAGGGACTTGGGGCGAACGGGACGCAGGCCGGCCGAATGAGGTGATGGCCATGGAGGACTACGAGAATCTACGGAGGCAGCTTACGAACTTGTCGAAATCAAGATCCAAGGATGATGAGAGATCCCTTGCTCATTCTCTGAGCCGGAGAAGTACAGGCAGACGCGCTTCGCGTCAGGTCACGAGAAGGACCACTCGTAGAGACGAAGAGTCCCAGGTTGGCGATGTCGACGCCGCCCCGCAAGACGGCAGGGACGAGGATGACTTTGAGCTTGACGCTTTCATGAAGGAAGGCCACTTCGAGAAGCGCCACGAGGGCAAGTCTGCGAAGAAGGTCGGTGTAGTCTACAAGAATCTCACCGTCAAGGGTGTTGGATCTTCTGCCACTTTCGTGAAGACGTTACCAGACGCCATCTTGGGAACGTTTGGTCCCGATCTCTACCGCCTTGTTTCAAGATTTGTACCTATTTTGAAATTCAAGAGCGGTCCTACTAGGACTCTGATCAACGATTTCACCGGATGCGTACGCGATGGAGAGATGCTGCTGGTCCTCGGCAAGCCTGGAAGCGGTTGTTCGACCTTTCTCAAGGCCATCGCAAACAACAGAGAATCTTATGCCCAAGTCACCGGCGATGTGAGCTACGGTGGCATCCCTGCCGACAAGCAGAAGAAGATGTACCGTGGTGAGGTCAACTACAACCCTGAAGACGACGTTCACTTCGCTACCCTCAACGTTTGGCAGACTTTCATGTTTGCCCTCAAAACCAAGACGAAGAAGAAGGCTATGCAGGATATACCTGTCATTGCCAATGCTCTGATGAAGATGTTCGGAATCTCACACACCAAATACACCCTTGTTGGTGATGAATACACCCGTGGAGTGTCTGGTGGTGAGAGGAAACGTGTGTCTATCGCTGAGACACTGGCGTCGAAGTCAACTGTCGTATGCTGGGACAATTCCACCCGCGGTCTTGATGCATCTACCGCTTTGGATTACGCAAAGTCTCTCAGAATCATGACTGACATCAGCAACCGGACAACGCTTGTCACGCTTTACCAGGCGGGAGAAGGCATCTACGAGCTCATGGACAAGGTCTTGGTCATTGATGAAGGACGATGCGTATTCCAGGGACCGGCCAAGGAAGCCAGGCAGTACTTCATTGACCTCGGTTATCACGCTCCGGACCGTCAGACGACTGCAGACTTCCTCACTGCTGTCACAGATCCCATCGAACGCCAATTCAGGGAGGGTTGTGAGGCAAGCACGCCAAAGGGGTCAGTCGCGCTAGAGCGGGCTTTCAGAGAGTCCCCATTCTACACCCGTCTCCTCCAGGATATCGAGACGTACGAGCAACACCTCGAGCAGACTAACCACAGTGATGCCAAGCAGTTCGAGGAGGCCGTTCAGGAAGGAAAGTCGAAGCTTGTCCGCAAGAAGTCACCTTACACAGTCAGCTTCGTTCGACAAGTGATGGCTTGCACACAACGCGAGTTCTGGCTGCTTTTCGGTGATACCACTACTCTCTGGACGAAAGTCTTCATTATCATCTCTAACGGTCTCATCGTCGGATCTCTCTTCTATGGACAGCCCATGAACACTGAAGGTGCTTTCTCTCGAGGTGGTTCGCTGTTCTTCTCAATTCTGTTCCTTGGATGGCTTCAACTCACTGAGCTTATGAAGGCTGTCAGTGGCCGTAGCGTCGTGGCTCGGCATAAGGATTACGCTTTCTATCGCCCTTCTGCCGTGTCCGCTGCTCGCGTGGTTGCCGACTTCCCCGTCATCCTGGTCCAGGTTTGTATCTTCGCCGTTATCATGTACTTCATGACCAATCTGGACGTCGATGTTTCAAAGTTCTGGATCTTCTTCCTTTTCATCTATGTCAACACCATTACGATCACAGCACTCTACCGCATGTTTGCAGCACTCAGCCCTACCATCGATGATGCAGTGCGTTTCTCGGGTATATCGCTCAATTTGCTGATCATCTACACTGGATATGTTATTCCTAAGACCCAGCTTTTGGACAAATATATCTGGTTCGGATGGCTCTATTACCTCAACCCAATCGCATATTCTTTCGAGGCGGTTCTGACAAACGAGTTCACTGGCCGTACCATGGAGTGCGCGTCCGAGCAGCTTGTCCCACAAGGGCCTGGTATTGATCCTGCCTTCCAAGGTTGCGCCCTGAGTGGTGCTGGAGTCAGCCAGACTACTGTTAGTGGTACCGCCTATCTGCAAACAACGTACAACTACACCCGCAGCCATCTCTGGAGAAACTTTGGAGTTGTCATCGCTTACACTGTGCTCTACCTTTTGGTAACAATTGCCGCAACCGAGCTGTTCTCCTTCACCAACGAGGGTGGTGGCGCTTTGATCTTCAAGAAATCAAAGAAGGCCAAGAAACAAGTCAAGGAGGCGCCAGCTGGTGATGAAGAGAAGGCTGTCTCCGGTTCCGATAGCAGCGACTCCAGCGCTACCATCGCTGGTGACGGCACTACTGGCGAGAAGGAGCAAGAGGAAGCACTCAAGGGTCTTTCCAACAGCGAAAGTATCTTCACCTGGCAGAATGTGGAGTACACTGTTCCATACCAGGGCGGCGAGCGCAAGCTTCTGAACGGCGTCAACGGATACGCTAAGCCCGGTGTCATGGTTGCCCTGATGGGTGCTTCTGGTGCAGGCAAGACTACTCTTCTCAATACCCTCGCTCAGAGACAGCGCATGGGTGTCGTGAGTGGTGATATGCTCGTGGACGGACAGCCATTGGGCCGTTCTTTCCAGCGCGGCACCGGTTTCTGCGAGCAGATGGACCTCCACGATCAAACTGCGACCATCAGAGAAGCGCTCGAGTTCTCCGCCATTCTTCGCCAGGAAGCTTCCGTTCCCCGCGCGGAGAAGATTGCCTACGTCGACAAGATCATTGACCTGCTAGAGTTGAACGAGATGCAAGACGCTGTTATCATGTCGCTTGGCGTTGAGCAACGCAAACGTTTGACTATTGGTGTCGAGCTTGCGGCCAAGCCATCTCTACTCCTGTTCTTGGACGAGCCGACTTCTGGACTTGACTCACAGTCCGCCTACAGCATTGTTCGCTTCCTAAAGAAGCTTTCTGCTGCCGGTCAAGCCATCGTCTGTACTATTCATCAACCGTCTTCCCAACTCATTCAGCAATTCGACATGATTCTTGCGCTCAACCCAGGCGGAAACTGTTTCTACTTCGGCCCTGTTGGTGAAAACGGAAAAGATGTGGTGAAATACTTCAGCGACAGAGGAGTCACCTGCCCCCCTCAGAAGAACGTGGCCGAGTTCATCCTCGAGACTGCTGCCAAGAGTCAGCGACGCGCAGATGGCACCAAGATCGACTGGAACCAAGAATGGCGCGACAGCGAGCAAGCGGAGGATGTCCTTCGGCAGATCGAAGGTCTCAAGCGTACCAGGAGCCAGGCCGTCCACGATCAAAACAAAGAAGAAGGAACTGAATTCGCTGCCTCAACCTGGCTGCAGACCACTATGCTCACCAAGCGCACATTCATCCAGTACTGGAGGGACCCGTCCTACCTCTACGGCAAACTTTTCGTTTCGGTCATCGTCGGCATCTTCAACGGTTTCACTTTCTACATGCTCGGCAACTCGATCCAGGACATGCAGAACCGCATGTTCACGGCTTTCCTTATCCTTACCATTCCCCCAACTGTCGTCAACGCTGTGGTACCTAAGTTCTACATGAACATGGCACTGTGGCAAGCTCGCGAGCTGCCCTCTCGTATCTACGGCTGGGTTGCTTTCTGCACTGCGCAAGTGGTCGCCGAAATCCCA
>Ga0181467_100955_pt1 | contig 13545 bp, 15 predicted proteins | sample InSIn5gowninarea_2_FD_119079 | JGI IMG/M metagenome (GOLD analysis project Ga0181467, IMG submission 119079) | Clean room microbial communities from NASA Spacecraft Assembly Facility at Jet Propulsion Laboratory, Pasadena, California, USA -... ... | reverse complement strand
GCTTCTTGCTCAACCGAGAAAGGACCAAAATATGCAAAGAGCATACAGAAACTGGAAACAGATCTAACAGTAGAGTTGCTACAAAGGTGAGCGTCATCGTCTGTGCATTTGATGACCGTCCGGTGTCGTCGCTCTTTCCTGACTCGTGAATTGCACCTTGACACAGCGGCGCATGGAAACAGTCTTCCTTCAAGAAGTACAACTTCGCTGCTGAAGGTGCTCCTCCAGCATCAGGCGCTTTACATCCACTCATGAAGGTCCGGGAGGAGTTCCGGAACATATTCTTCGAGATGGGGTGAGCACTTCTGTTACTTTCGATTTACACCTTCAGGTTTCGACAAAATAGCTGACCAACTGCCTTGGGATTCTTCAGCTTCCGCGAGATGCCAACAAGCTGCTTCGTCGAGTCATCTTTCTGGAACTTTGACACTCTCTTCGTACCCCAACAGCATCCCGCCCGGGACATGCAAGATACTTTCTTCATCAAAGGTGAGCCAGGCTTTGAGCCGGCATATGTAAAGGCACAAAGGAGAAAAACGGCTTACACATATTGCATTAATCACAGACCCTGCCACAACGACCGACTTCCCAGAAGAGTACCTCGAGAAGGTCAAAGCTGTGCACGAGAACGGAGGCGGTATCGGCTCAATCGGCTACCGATACCCATGGAAGAAGGAGGAAACCTCCAAGATGGTTTTGCGCACACACACTACATCAGTCTCTTCCGCTATGCTATACGAGATCGCGAACCAACCAGGGGGATTCAAGCCATGCAAGCTCTTCAGCATCGACCGAGTCTTCCGAAACGAGACAGTCGACGCTACGCATCTCGCCGAGTTCCACCAAGTGGAGGGCGTAGTAGCCGACGTCGACATCACGCTAGGCGATCTAATCGGTTTCATGGAAGTCTTCTTCGCCAAGATGGGTCTGACAAACCTTAAATTCAAACCAGCTTATAATCCTTATACCGAACCATCTTTAGAAATCTTCGCTTATCACCCTGGCCTGAAGAAATTGGTGGAGATTGGAAATTCGGGACTGTTTAGACCGGAAATGTTGGAACCTATGGGCTTACCTAAGAATGTTAGAGTACTTGGTTGGGGTCTATCACTTGAGAGACCGACTATGATCAGATATGGTATCTCGAATATTAGAGATCTGTTGGGTCATAAAGTACCGTTAGAGATGATTGAGAGGAGCAGTGCAGTTAGATTCTGAGTGCGACAAATAAAGTGCAATATACCCATTGAGCAAATGTTGGCATCGGCATGATAAAGCGGACTGAGCTGGTACTCCCAATGGAGGATGATGACACTGGACTAGCGGTGGTGTGGAAGGGTAGGATAGGTATGTAGGGAGTCTGGCCGTGCAAGCGCCTACTTTCTCAAATAGGCAGTGGCTGCGCAAGTCCGGCCGCTTATTCTCAACAGCTCTATTCGCTTATAACGCAGGCAGATCCTGCTTGGATGCCGTTTATCAATGCTGCAAGGGAGAGTAAAGCTGTAAGGTTAAACCTCAGGCAAACGAGGTCTCGACGCTGAAAGACATCGACACAGTGTTGCGCATCTGCGAGGTCTCGCGTAGTAGCAGCTTGGTTTGCTATGCATTGTTCAGTTGTCAATCTTCAAATGCGAACCTGTATGCTACGATAGGTATGCATTGCGGAATAAAACTCGGACGACTGCGGTTGTAGCTCTTGATGATAAATAAGTACAGCACGTCACCGATTGAAACATCGCTTTCAGGAAGGACAGATCTAGATCATCTAGTGTGTGTATATAGTGGAAGAAGACGAGGACCGTCTGCCCGGCCATTTCAATCGAGCTCTATGGCGGGCGGGCGGGCAAAGATATGAAGAAAAATGACGAGGTTGGCGATGAGGCGAGAGATTTACCACTGAACAAAGCAAGGAAAAGGGAGAAATTAGCCGGAGTTACTTCACATAGCAGGAATAGCCATGACATACCGCATCACGCTTGTATTCCTTCTCGAGCTTGTTGTTGACCTGCATCAACTTTGTGTTGGTATTGGCGTCGACTGGAGTGAGAGAATGGGAAGGTTCAGTTCATATCCATGGCCGACATAGAGCCAAGCAGCCACTCACCCTTGTTCCATGGCTCAGGGTTGCCGTGTCGGTTCCATACTACGTCCTGTTCGTTCAATGATAATCATGTCAGCTCTTGCTCTTGTTGGTATAGCGAGCGAAAGCACCTACAGGACCGCGGGCAAGTCGAGTGAGGTACCAGCCGCATCCACCGACGGCGACAGCGACGACAGCAATGATGGGGACGGCCTTGCAAGAACCACAAGATATAGCATCAGCTTGCTTTCCCTTCCCTGACTGATGGCTGGCCAATCTTCCAGCCTTGCACATCACCAGTCAAAATCAAAAGCTCAAGCTCACCTCTGGGGCGTACCAGTTCTTCCTGAGGGATGCGAGGCGGGACATGGTTGCTGTGGTAAGCTATGTGGTTATCTGATACCTATAGATGGTATATGTGATATATCGTATGAATGTCGAGAGCAAAGAAAGAAAGAAGACATCTCATCTGTCTGTATCCTCCTCGACGTCGCTCAATCTCGATCGGGTGATCTCGGCTTGGGGCGGCAGGGCAGGTTTTTCACTTGAGCCCGGTTGAGCTGTGGATACAGAGTCGTATGCAGGATATTGAGGCAAGGGAGTCTACTAATGATCAGTGAAAGACTGTCGCGTCAGTATTACCTGGCAAAAGCTCACATTCATCCAGTCTCTTCAGGCAACCATGTTGCAGGCTTCCGAACTTGGTGGCAATATACTGCGCCCAGCCTGTTGTATGTACAGTACGCCACAGACTTCAATGAAGTCAAGCGATATTATGATGATACAGCCAAAGAACCCAGTCAAGCCAAGCAAGAGCCCAGTCACCCAACCGCATCTGCTCTGACATCGCGCTCTTCTGATTTCAAGATCATACTTTGACAACTTGGGTACGAGAGACATCATTCGGGCTACTTCGACGAGACGAGAGAAAGAGAGAACGGAAGAACAAGAGAAGAGAGAGAAAAGAAGAGAAGAGAATAGAGGATGGCAGGCTAAAAGTGGAGATAGAGGATTTCGTATAGGGATCTAGAGTCTCCAGAGGAGGCCAAGCATATCTACTCGTGCACCCCTAGTACTTCTGGATCACCCTAAATCTGATTTACCACCACTAGGCCTGTGCCTTTTGTTTGAAGAGCTTCCGCATGAGAAGAGAAAAGAATGAGGATACCACGCACGATTGAGAGTACAATCATCAAGATACTAGAACTCAAAATACTAGAGGAAAGGTCTTGATAGAAAATAAAAGGTTGGGTACGTCGCAAAACCTTCAGGCACTGCGATAGGTAATTTCAAGCATTCTGGCTGAGCCATGATTTTTGAGGAGGATTTAGTTGAAAAGGTTGTGCGAATAATTGGACTCGAAGAGGGTGAAGGGGGTTTTCAATAGGTCACTCGTCGGACATGCCATCAGGGGAGGAGAGGAAGGTATCCCGATGAAAGCGCAATCTTCAAACCCTATAGGTAAGGATAGTTGGGTGGTTGAGGGTAGTCCATTGGAACGGCGTTGGTAGGACCGAACGACGGGCTGAAGGTGTTAGAGACAGCAGGGGAAGCCATGTGAGGGGGTGCCATGTGCTGGTACTGGTGTCCGTAAGGTCCAGCGCCTCGGGGCATGTGTCCCTCGCCTCCTGGAGGAGGGGGTCCGTACTGGTGAGCGCCATTAGGTCCGGCAGGGTGGTATCCCTGGGGAGGACCATGGTGAGGTCCCTGGTGGTGAGGAGGACCATGAGGGCCTGGACCACCAAAAGGAGGCATGCCATAGTAGCCCATCGGAGGTCCATACATGCCAGGGTGAGGCTGATGGTGCCAGTTACCACCGTGGCCACCGCCATGTCCACCATGTCCACCACGCTGGTAACCATCATGGAAATCATCGCGCATCTTAGTCTGGATCCTCTTTCCGTACGGCGTGTTCCTGATCAACGGGAGAACAGGTCGGATGATAGCGACGAGCTCTGCGCGCTGGCTTGGCTCGGCGTAGTCGAGTGCGGTCTGAACGACATAGTTGGCGAATGAATCGCGGAGCATTCGCTCCAAGCGACTCTTATCGACGAGCTCACTGATGAGCTGCTTTCGGCCCTCGAGATCGGCGACTCGAATGCATTTCTCAACGACGTTGGAAGAGAACTTCTGAGCCGAGAGGGCGCAGACGTTGTTGCGGAACTGATTGACAATGGCAGTGATGAATCGGCTATCGTTGAGGTCGAGGACTATAGTGCACGGAGAGAGAATGGAGGTAAAATCAGCTGACTGTGTCTTCTGATGGCGACAAGGATTCAAACGAATAAATGTCTTTCCACTCACCATACTGAACGACATAGTTGCCGAAAGGATCGAGAACAAGAGTGAGGGAGTTGTATGTGATCTCAGTGACGAGTTGGATTCGCTGACTCTCTGAAGCATGATCAATGCATCGCTGAAGGACGCAGCATCCGTGTCGGTGAGTAGCGACTTCGATGCAATTGGCAGCGACGGCATTGTAGATGAACTGATTATCCTCAGGCGGGAGGGTGTTGAGGCACTTTTGAATAACATGATTTCCATTGAGGTCTTTGATAAGAGTGACGACGTTCAAGTTGAGAGCCATGATGAGGCTCTGTACCTGTCTCTGAGTGGAGAGGTAATCGATCATCTTCTGTACAGCTCGCGTACCGTGCATGTTGAGAGAGATAGAGACCAGTTCACCAGAGATAGATTCAAGTAAAGCATCACGCTGCTCATCCGAGCAGTGTTCAAGAAGTTTCTGACTGAGGTAATTACCGAATGAATCTGTCATGAGTTCACCGAAATGAGGATAGATCTCGTTGAAGATCATATCCCTATGTTCGGTGTTTCCCTCTTCAAGCTTCTTCTGCAAGAATCGACAGCCATGTTGATCCTTGCATAGAGCGGCCATATCACCTTGAAGATCTTCCAATCTCAAGCCAGCGAATCTATTCGGTTCTTCCTTGCGCTGTTGTTGACCATTAGGTCCAGCTCCACGACGACCATTGAAGTTGCCAGCACCATATCCACCAGGTCCAGCAGCACCATATTGTTGATCTGGGGGACCACCATATCCTCCATTTCGTCCGTCTAGAGGATAAGGAGAGAAAGTACCGTTGAGCGCGGCGAGTTCATTGGCGTATTTAGCAGCTGGTGATGGTGTGCCATCGGAGAATTTGTGTCCTGGTGCATGAGGAGACTGAGCGACTGGTCCATTAGCAGCTCGCTCCAATCTTTCACGCTCTCGAATGAGCTGTGCTTTCCTCTTCATCTCTTCTGGTGAAGCAGAACCACCGTTCAAGCCAGCTGCGGAAGCTTTCTTGGGTGAACCCGCGAGAGCACCAAGAGTAGGAGAGGATCGCTCAGAAGCGGGTGCAGTGCCACTTGTAGCTGTCGCAGCTGATCCAGGGACGGCAGCGGCGGCAGCCCCAGCAGCAGCTGAAGCAGCAGCATTGGTAGCACCAGCTCCGGCGGTAGTAGCAGAAGCAGGGGCAGTAGCGGAGCCTGGGCCTGAATTTGGTGATGTACCAGTGGTAGCGGACCTAGGAGGAGGGAGCTGTCTATTGCGAGGCGAAGATTCACCACCTCGTCTAGCGCCATTGACGACGCTTGAGAGATCGGCAGAAAGCCTGTTGGCACCGTTGACGGCAGAGACGGGTGCGCTGGCTCCGGTCGAAGGAGCACCTGCACTGACGTTGCCAGCTGCGGCGTTCGCTTGCGTAGTAGCGGTCGAAGCGGTGTTGGTCGCGCTGCTAGCTGCGAACTGAGGCCATTCGGATGTACGTCCTGAAGCTTCGGCTCGCATGAAAGCGTTCCTAGGGGGAGTCTGCTTTAGAGACGAAAAGAAACAGGCGGAACATCAAGCAAGTATCAGCATATTTCCAAACAGCTGCCAATATATACGTATCTCGCACAGCGTTCCAATCACTTACTATGCCAGGGAATGAATCACGTCTGATGAGAACAGGGAATTTATCATCGTCGGCATTCATCTGGAGGTATCGTCCACCATAAGTGGAATTATGGAGCTCATTGTCGAGTTCATCATCGAAGAGGAAGTTTGACATCTGGGGATCGTTAGGTCCTCCAGCTGCTGCACCGTTGGAAGCACCTCTTGCCAAGGCAGCAGCTGCAACTGCTGCTGGGCTGCCTGATAGTGCACCGGGTACGGTTCCTGCAGGCAAAGATGATTTGGCCAGTCGCGAGTTGGGTGGAGGTCCTCGACTGTGTTACGCGACGCGGAGTAGGCACAGAAGTACAGCATGTCAGCTATTCAACCACAATAAGAGCCCAGACGAGCCAATTGCATAGGCCAGCACAAGGCTGGTCTAGTTGTGTACGGAGATTTACACCCACCCATCTCGCGAACCGATAGGACCAGCGCCACCATTCTGAGCACCGTTCTTAGCAGCTTGAGCATTAAGACGGAGTCTCTCTAGAGTAGCAGAGAGAGATTCTTCTGCTCTAGGAGCAGATGCTATACCATTTGCTGCTGTGGCATTGTTGGAAGCCGCGGCACCACCAGCTGAGGAAGCTGGAGGAGAGCCAGAGGTGGGAGAGTCTACAGATGAGAGACCGGTGACGTTGCCAGAGGAGGCTGTCCATGGATCAGGATTGCGTGTGTGGAGTAGGAGTATGTGTCATTTTCGTCGCGTGTGCATGAAGTAGAAAGAGAGAAAGAGACGCGCGCGGGGGAGAAGGGAGAGAAAATCTGGACTATCAGCGGGGGCAACGCATGATGGGAGAAAGGCAAGCAGAGAGCCAAGAAGAGGATAAGCCTACCACCATCTATAGCGTTGCTTGATGCATCGTTGTTATCGAGTGCAGCCATGTTGCTGGTTGATTAACGGTAGCAGAAAGATGAGGGATAGGCGTGTGCATGTGTAGGTAGACAAAATTCGCAGATGGAGGAGATGGGGAGGTTTGAATGAGTTGGAGGGGGAGAGGCGGAGTCGGAAGATGGTGATGGAGAGTAGAGTAGTACAGACGTCAGCTTGTATGCTCTGTATATGCTCTCCGCGCTTCTGCAATCCACCTCCACAGCATCTCGCCCATATGATATTGAAAACTTGCACAGGCTTGCTTGCAGGACTGGTTCGAAAGTCTTGAATGCTACTCACTGGGATGCGATGGGATGTATGCGAGACTCGGGCGAGTAAGAGAACACTGTTATACAGACAAGTACAGGGCTGCCAGTGTTGAGTTGAGTATGAGTATGAGGGGGTTGGAGTGAAGGTCGGATGAAGTAGGTCGTCCTAGTACTCGACTATAGCCGATCAGTCAAGCGAGAGGAAGAGTGAAGGAAGGCGGGATGGGAGCATGATTGACGAGGTCGATTGTTGGAGGAGTGAGTGCGTCTATGCTCTTCTACAGATTGAGTAGCCTGTAATCTAACTGCTCAATCTCCTACTATCCCATCTATATTCCAGCTTTCACTTGCTCACTGCATTTCTTCCATACTTCGCTTCCTCTCGGCAAATTTCACATCTCTTTCTCTTCTTCCTTCCTACTCACCGACACTGCACCATGTAGTCCACTCATCGTGCAAGGAGCATGGCATCCACATCCACATCCACAGCCACATCGCACACCCACGACCCCACTTCATCCTACACTCCCACATACATCCCCATCCAGCCTCATCGGCACCTGAACATCTCTGCAACTCTATCAACCCGCAAAGCCCACTTCAGGCGATTGTACGATATATACCACATCAGCTTGCAGAGGAACAACATACTCCAAGCAAAGAGAGCGTACGCCCTCCTTGTGAGATGTAGGGAGTTTGATTGGGCAGCTAATTGGAGGAGTGGGCTCGAGATGGTCCAGCTGCCGGACCACGAGCAGCAGCAGCAGCAAGATCCGCAGAAGAGACTGCTGCAACTCAAAGTTGACTTCTTGAGAGAATGCCATATCGTACATTCTCGAGTCGCTCGAAAGAAGCATTCCCTAAGAGAGGTGTGTATTATACTCTTCTGCTTCCATATCTGTAGCTCACTCTCCCCCCTCTTCCACCGTCGTGATCAGCCAGATGCGATCCTCCTCCAGCTCGTAATACTTCTAGCTACCAACAAGCGACACACAGAAGCATTGAACGAACTAGAGTTGTGAGTGGTCTCTCCTGCACTCTCTGTCCTTCCACTCCACCCCAACCCCACTCTCGAACCGACCGATGCAAACCAACTACTAACGAGTTTTTCGAATTGTGCGTTCGCTTTTTTCGAACATCTAGGTACTTGCCTGTCGCTCCGTATCGCGATAACGCACTCCTTCATTATTATGCAGGATTGCTGTGCATCTATACTGCCCAAGTAGATCTGGTACAAGATGAGACTTTGACGACGGCTTTGTCGTTTGGCTCATCTTGGATACAGTCTGGTAATATGGCTGCGGATTCTCAAAATGCACAGTCGCATACGCACAAGAAGCGCAGACACCCGTCTGGATCCTCTTCCTCCTCCTCTTCCCCCTCATCGTCATCCTCCTCCTCCTCAGATAGCAGTACATCCTCATCCGACGAAGCTCCAATGACAACTTCGAAATCCAACCCCGCATACACTCAACCCTCTTCGCACATCCAACCCCCCAAAAGTGGTCAATCATACAAAGATCTCCGTTATTCACGTATCAAACCCTCTTTACATTTTACTAGGCCTCCTTCTGTTGAGTTAGTTAGCAAGATCACGGCTCATTCACCGAGCTTGATGATGGACGCTAGGAAATGGTTTGAACTTGCGAAGAAGATTGCTAAAGAACAGGGAGGGAGAGCATTTGATGATTGTGATAATTGGCTAGGGTTGGTGAGTCTTTGCTCTTGCCTTACCGTCGAGACCATCACCGTCCCCCTTGCTGAAACTTTGGCCTTCGTTCGCTATTGACTGTCCTCCGCATAACCTCAGCTCGATGGCCTCTCTGTCGAAGAAAGTCGAAAAAGAAGAAAATCCGCTTTTATAGCTGCTGGCAACCTCAATAATCTGGAAGCAGAGCCACAGCGCCGCGTACACTCAGCCTTAAGATCATCTATGTATAAAGGTCGTGCGGTACATACTACTCCTCCCTCTCATCCATCATCATCTACTCCGCGCAGCACCGTCAAATCAATCTTGAAAGGCAAAGGACGCGCTCGCGATGATTTTGATGCCGGATCTGTGACGTCTACCGGTACTTCCGCGCTTCTCACCGCGCAAAATACGCGTATGGATGCTCGCAACGGCGGTGATCATGCAGGCTTAGATGAAGACGGCGTCAACGACGATGACGACAGCGACGACGATGATGATGATGACCCGTTCAAACGCTACAAAGCAAAAGAACGCCAAAAACGAAAAAGACAAGAAGATAGAATGGTCTCTTTTGCTGAAGTTGGATTCGATCTCGATGCTTAGCACGACGATGATGAGGAAGATTGAAAGGAAATACGTCGTGGTGCAAAAGTCATGGCAGCGGTTACTCGAATTATACATCCGCTGTGCAGAGAAAAGGCTCTGGTGTTGAATCGTCAAATATTCTCACCCCATACTGACGCGGGCAATTCGCACCCACTGAAGAAGACTCGCCTGTTCATTCGTACATCGTGCCTCCCCTCAACCATCGCCGTACACCATGCATCCTGGTTATAGCTTACCTAAAAAGATGTCTTCTGGCTCTACCTCTTTCCCGGTCAACACCATCGCTCTACCTGCCTTTGGTGTTCCTTCAAACCCTCTGCAAACGCTGTGCGACAAGCGCTGTGCGCTATGCGCCCATCTGTCCGCCTGCCCAAACCCCTCCCTCCTCGATCATCCCAAACTACACCCACTCCATCCGGCCCATTCGAAGCCTCTTTCTACTGCGCTCGTCACATTGAGAGAAGGGAAGGAATTCCTGCGCCGGCCCTCCTCCTCTTCCCTTTTCCGGGGAAGTTGCAGTCGCAGCGAGCCAGCGCGGGATTCCCCTTCCCTCTCTCTCAAAGAGCTTCTATATCAGACAGTGGAAGAGGTCAAAATGTTTTAGCATTCATTGTGCTATATATGGCCAATAGCATCTCCAGTGGAGAATTTCCGCACGCAAAAGGTCGCACGCTCTCGCGGATCATAACGGTCGGGATGTCGGGCATCACCCAGCGGGCGGACATTTTTTTCTTGTCTTGTCTTTCTCTCCTTCTCTGCGGTCTGTCTCTCACTCCTCTTTCGTCTTCCTCGTCTTCCCTTCTTCCTCTCTCCCTTCTTTCTTCCCCTTAAGTTATCCGACGCAATACCTTCTCGTTGTTGCGTCAGATGGAGGAGTATTGCGTCCGAAAGCCCGAAAGCTCGAAAAGCTGGACTGCTTGGTTGTTAGGCTGATGTCCCTCCGTCTATTCACGCCTTCTGGCCTCCCCCCCTTCTGGCTTCTCTCTTGCAGGTTGGTTTTATTCGCATTACATCTATGGGCTCAAAGAATTCCCGGCCAGTTATGTGTCGTCTCCCTTCGAACAACCATGCACGCAATGAAGCTTTTCCTTAAACCCAAAACACCTCACTTATTTCAAGTATGTGCAGACTTGCCTTCGTCTTCGTTTTGCTTGTTTTACTTCACTTTTTTTGTCCCCACACAAAGCGCCATCGTCTCTTTTCGACCCACCAATTCTATCTTCATGCATACAACACACAGTCTCTCTCTTAATGCCCGCGTTTCCAAGCATTATTTTCTGTGATATCATTTTCGTCCTTTCTCCTCCCTCCGCCTCTCTCCATCCATCCATCCATGCACCCTTTTTCCCGCTCCTTTTCCTTATCGCGTCTCACGAGAGCAGTGTACCTGTTTCTCCCATTAAAACGGGAGTCCAGTTACGCAATATAAACTACACACTCGTGCAGTCGCCATTTATAGGAGCGCAGACTATAGTATTTCTAAAGCGGGCAATTTCGCTATCACTTTTACGGGTCTTTAGTATTCTATACGTAGACTGTGGCATATGTCCTCTGTTGAGTATGCCGATGATGAAGAGATAGATAGTGTTGCTACGTACATGCTGTTTGGGTTGGTGCAATGTAGTGCAGTGCGGTGCATTATACTTATTGGGTCGGGCTTGCTTGTCGTTGCTTTGCTTTGCTTTGCTTTGATTTGCAACTGTCTCTTGCCCAGTGCGTATCTGCTTGCTCACTCCTCAGGTAGAGGTCTATCACTCTCACTCGACTATCGCTCGAAAAGAGTACAGATGGCATAGGTCTGGTTGCTGCCAGTGCGCATTGAATGAGTAGTATGAAGGTGTTCCGGTGTATTAATTGAATATACCTTCCCCTCGGTCTTCTTGTATGTGGTTCCATAAATGACCGAGGGTGATCGGGCCCACAAGATTCGACCCAGACGGAGGAGGGCGACCGAGAGAGGGACAGGCCTTTGGAATGGAATGGAGTGGCGAGCAAGGGAAGATGAATTGTATATCAATGGTAGACAGTAGTAGTAGATTAGTATGTAAGAAGGTCAGTCTGTCAGTTGTAGTTCTCTCTCTGTTTGCCTGACCTGTCATACAGCCATAAGTCAGTCAGTCAGTCAGTTACCCGTGTGAAGAGCAGAAGAGAGCGAACGATCGACAGGGTGGACAGCGGGACAGACTGGACAAGGACAAGACAGGCAGGCTGTACTGTACATGCTCGTAACTACAACCCACTCTGGTTGGGTGGAGCACAAGTGGGGATATATTATATTATATTATATCATATCACATCTACGCTCAACCTCAAGCTCGACATCACCAGACTGCTGTTGAAGCTGAATCAAACGCGCCCAGTGGAGTGGGATTGCAGTCTGGAACGCAGAGGCAGCAGCGGAGGCGCAGTCAATCAGTCAATATACACAGTCGCACATCACATAGAGACACACCATGGCGACAGTAGCATCATCACACCATCATCGCCGTGCTCCATCCTCCTCCTCGTCGAATATACATCAAGACCCAGGCTACGATCTAAAGGCGTGCTTGGAGGTGGGTTGGCCTGAGAGCTTCAGGGTGGATTCAGCAGTCTATATCATTGAGCTGAGCATTTCTAACTGACATGTAATTACGCAGATCCTCAAGAATCTCGCACCTAGAGTGACGCCTGACTTGCCTACCCTCCCTCGTCTCCCATCTTCCACCACCACCTCTTCCACCTCCAACAATAACGTGACACAAGCCCGCCCGACATCGAGTGACCCGTCGTCGGCTAATAGCAAGAGGAAGTTAGATCAGAATGGGTTAGATGCCTCATCTAAGTGAGTGCACGCTGCTATTCTTGTTGTTTATTGCCTTGCTCACCCTTTTTCATTCTCCCTCCCCACCTCCATAATTCGAACAACCCCCCATCCCGGACATGCCCGTCGCGGATGATCCTAATGTCGTGCTTGTCGGTCGCATTTGACTAATATCGAACATACGTACATCGTCGCCATGTATCCTGCCACAACTCATCCCTGCGGACTATTCCGACATCACTCTCAATTCCGGTCTCGCTTGCTTCCAATTACCTGGCTGTGCTGTACCTCCAAACCTGCTGCGCCTCTTCTTCAACCATAACCACAGACGCCATCGAAAAAGCACATCTCCAAATGGCGAGACTTCAACAATCATTGACAGCAAGTCCAACAAGTCACAAAAGCCAACATCAACCGACAATAACAACAACAATGCCTCCTCCTCGACATCGACGTCGACTCTTGTCCCACACCCTACTATACGCGGTGTACATCGCAGAACTGGTAGCAGCAGTATCTCAAGCTTGAAGGAGGTAGTCACATCTTCAAATACAACAGAACTTGATGAAGATACATCTGGGAAGAAGAAGCAGTCAGGTGGTAGTGGTAGTAAAGCGTCTTCGTCGCCTCGCCTTTCAGATTTGTCTATTACCGCCGATGTCGGCGGTGGTGGTAGTGCAGCTGCAGCGACGACGACTGCAGCTTCAACTCAAGCACAAGTCTTCGCATCTACCTCCTCCTCCTCAACAACAACAACAACAAGACCGAATAACAGCAACAGCAATCATGTCCCCGCCTCGCCTCACCTGTCAAGCAGCATCACTCTCGACAGCAACGGCAACCCACTCTGGACACGTGACCGCTTCAAGAGAATAGCAGCTATATGTCGTGCAAAGGGTAGGGAGTTAAAACATTCAGGCGATAAGAGGATGAGGGAGTATAGTTCTGCTCCGTCTTCTTCTTCTTCATTGTCGTCGGCGGCGGCAAGTTCGACAGCAGCAGCATCGGCGGCGGCGAACGGCACTGGCACTGCCACTGGCGCCAGCGCCCCAGCGACGATCAGCAGACATCTCATCCCTGTTCTGGCACTCCTCGAACAAGTAGACGCTATCATTCTATATGCTTATGCTTTTTGGTGCGAAGATCAAGCGGCTGGTTCGGTTAGAGCTCGTCAAGTCTCTTCCGCCTCTTTGGCTTCGAGTACTTCTTCTTCTTCCAACCAACTTTCGACGTCTGCTGGTCCAAGCGCGACCAACGCAACCGCCAGTACACCTCAGTTAGGAGGGGGG
>Ga0181467_100953_pt1 | contig 13549 bp, 15 predicted proteins | sample InSIn5gowninarea_2_FD_119079 | JGI IMG/M metagenome (GOLD analysis project Ga0181467, IMG submission 119079) | Clean room microbial communities from NASA Spacecraft Assembly Facility at Jet Propulsion Laboratory, Pasadena, California, USA -... ... | reverse complement strand
CCCGGAGAAAGCCTTTGTGATGTTATTTCGATTCGATGGGCGTGTCGACCTGGTCTGTGGAAGTGGCAGGTGCGTTGATGGAGTTGGCTGTGTCTCGGCAATCAACGTGCGGTTTGTGCGTTGCTTCTGCAGCTCGCTCTGTTTCTGAAGTTCGGTGACAGAGGGTGACGTAGGCAAGCGATACTCGGGAACCTGATCGGGCCGCTTGGTCAGAAGGACTGCACTCGAGTAACCATTCAAGCTTACCTCAAACTTGGGTCGCCTGGCGCGCCGCTTGCCTGCATGCTCCCTGCGTTCCATCCTCTAGTGCAAGCCGACGAGCAGCGTACGTTTTGCGTCGTTCAAGGTGTGCTGAAACTGTTGGACGTGTCGAGCAGCAACAAGCCATCGGACATTGCCCATCATGATTCAGTGCAACTGGTATGTGTCCCGGAGAATGCTAGCGCATGTTGGCGGCTGGTTCACAATGCATCACAGATGGCGGTCAAGGACCAAATTGACTGCTGGGAGTGCATGTACGGGTCGATTGATGAAGGCCTCGTGCCTGCTCCGTCCTGAAAGATTGGCAACTTCGAAACGATGTTCCGAGTGAGTTCCAAGGGTACTTCGTAGACCGTGACATGCTGCGATTATCATAAAGGTATGCCCTGAACTGTAGAAGACTCTGTAGCAATAATGTATGAGACGGTCGGGAAGCAAGAAGTGCAGGTGACGACGCTTGCATTGCATAGGAGACGGATGACATTATCGCACCACCACCACTAGTGTCCAGTATCAGAGTATGTCTAGCCGTAAGCGGTCTGTGATCTTTGTACGAAGATAGTGCACTAGTCCATCCGAATTTTGCGATGTGAGGATCTGGATCTCAGCTTTAGCTCGAAGGTGAAGCATATGCGCAAGTTCGCGCCTGTATATTGTCAGCAGTGAAGTAGAAATACCCGCATCTCCTCACTTCAGTCCGGCTTGAAGATCATCTCGACGAAGCATAGCATACGATTTCTTGATATCAGCCGGGGTGAGCGGGAGCATGTAGTCTCGGTCGACATCGAATCTGTCCAAATCGGATGGGCCTACTCCAATCCACTCCAGTCGAGGAGCAGTCAGACTTGCATCTTCGAAAGCTCTTGCCGATGATCCGTTGCGGTAGGTGGAGAAAATGTCGAGACCATGCGGATCCCCATCGACAAGGCAGAGAAGAGGGACACTGTTAGATGCTAAGAAGGCTGTACACGTTAACGAAGCCTTAACCAACTCGAAAGGAGCGTCTTCGGCCAGTCGATGCACGAGTTCTCTGGTCGAAACGTCCGGGTACCCTTTGCCCTGCGGTAATGTTCAGGTAGGTGAGATCGCTTTACAAGCAACAACTCGCCGTGATCAGAACACAACCTTTGAAGAAGGGATCGTGTAAATGACCAGATGTAGTGAGGCTTCGAAAGATGGCCTAGGTGTTCCTGTCAGCTCGGGACTCAAGCTTAGTACGGCACTCGCCTCCTTTTCGATGACAAGTATGAAGCGAAGCTCGTCCGAGATGTGTACAGCAGTGATGAGTTCGGAAGGCGGTATAAGGCAACCCTGCCTCACTCTCAGCCGTACGTTATCCGAGACAGGCAGCCGACCTACGGAAGAATTGGTTGAACAGTCGATCTCGTTTCCGTGCGTATCAACGATGCGGAGACATCCATACACTAGACCCTTGGCTGCAGCCGTCTGTTCTTGCGTCAAACAATGTTTACCGTGCGCTTTGCAAAACTCACAATATTGAGATCTCCACGACGTACGCCTAGCGTGATTGATAGATCGTCTACAAGCTGAGGAGGCAACCTCAGTATTCTATGCGCAACATTACAGGCGATCTTACCGAATCCACCTTCTTCTGATTGCCGAAGAGGGCTACGTCGCGATAGTAGATATCCCTGGTATCCTCGTCAGTTCCTGGTACATAACTATCGAGGGTAAGACGGACCTCAAAGTGACAATGGCATTTTTCGACAGAGCTTCTTTAGCAATCTCTGTGATGCGAAGGATGATAGCTTATACAGTCGTCAGTTTAGAAGAGATCACTAGCACACCGCAACTTTACCTAGCTGTTGAGCCCTGTTTCCTCTCTTGCGCTTGGGAAATTGGAGCGTCCGCATGCGCGGTCGTGTGGGTACTGCAGTCAGGACTTCCTCGGCAACTTCCTCAAAAGCGAGCTGTCTGGTAAAGACGTCAACGGACGGAATACTGAATTAAAAAGGCACTTGCTGTGTCGTTCGGCTTGCCAACTTTAGCTTGAGGGGTTCATATCCGGGTCGAGGCACGTGCTTCGTGCGTTTCTCGGTCGGTACCTCCGCATCATGACCCTCATTGATGTCGTCATTTTCCGATTCGCTACTTGAGACGATGTCCTTTGTAGTTGAGAGTGTGAGTTGCAAAAGAAGGGAGAGGGCCATGCTTTGCAGACTTCGAATGATCAGTTGTCTAACAGCGAGTTGAAACATCAGCAGTGTCCGACCTCCAAGAAGCCAATCTACCGTCTCTGTTCAGACGTCACATTCGGAGGAAAGGTCACTCGACAGTTGCTCAATTGAGTGAGAGCAGCGGATAAGTCATCATGCGATTTAACGTGCGTGCCTTGAGGAGAGCCAGAATGGCCAGACTGGAGAATTGGGGAGATAGCGACACCGTCGTCGAACTCATAGATTTGCTCCTTATCATCTTCAGCTTCATCTGGGCTCGAATAGATCAAAGAACCCTCGTCGGAATCGTCACTCAGGAGCTCGGAGTCGCAGATCTGGCCTTGTGAGAGCTTAGGACTGTCAATACATGGCTCAAAGATGCCCTCTTCATCTTCTTCGTGACTAAAAGTGAAACATTCTCGGTACTGGAAGCGTTCACGCTCGTCTTGAGACTTTGTGATCAGGACAGGACTCGTCGCCTGGATAGGAAAGTTCTCTTCGACATCTGAACTATAGAAGATGATGTCGGTGTCGTCGTCTTCATCGGCCATGTCTGCGGTCGTGCCAGGCTTCCTGACGGAAGACTGAACGAGCGGGAGGCAAGGGGCGAAGTCAGAGTGAGACTCGGTTTATATCCAGTTGTCCGAGTTACAGGCCTGGACCGGCTCTACTTGCAGGGTACAAGAAGGTGTCATTATGAATGCCGCCTTGGGAATGAGTATAGAAGTAAGGAAATAACGTCTAACGGATATCTTGTGCATACTTTGTTTCAAGAGGCGTGATGTCATCCGCCCTTTCGTGCAGGCTACCTCGCCTGATGTTGCGTGTGTTGCGTGTCGTGTCGTGCCAGGTCATCGATTTTTCTTCGTTACCACTCCCAGACTTGTGCTACCCAAGCTGCTAGGTCCGGTTGCCAACTCTCGCTCTTCTTGATCCAGTTATGCTGAAGCAGCAGAGCCGGCGTCTGTCTTCTCTGCGGGTCCTTGTCGAGGCTAGTAGCACGGTTGTGCTCATCAGCACGGCTCCCGTCCTTACGCTGGTCAAGATAATCTTACCATAACCGCAAGAAGTCCTGTATCGCTTTCGTCCACTTGACTCCCTGCGAGAGGTCATCCTGTAGTTGCGGGGTGTCCATCGCGACGATGTAGGTGAGCAGCTCGATGGGACCTAGGGGCGGCTCGCCCTCTGGCGGGAACGGGAAGCGGTTCATCGCGACTTCGTGGATAGTCAGACCGAGAGACCAGATCTGCAGTTTGCAAGGCAATGTCAGCGCGTCCCACCTTTCGCATTATTTGGAAGGCACACGTACATCGGCCGTAATGGTATACCGAGAACCTTTTATCCGTTCCGGCTAGAAATAGCCATGGATCAGTCTGAATTCTCAATACGTGTGTGAGATCCAAATACCGCCATGTAGTAGCTTGTCCCGCAAAAGGTTCCCGCCATACTGTTGATGAGCTCACCAGAGATACCGAAATCGCAAAGTTTAAATTGGCCGGAGCGCGTAACGAGTATGTTGGAAGGCTTGATGTCTGCAACAGTAATGTGAGCTCAGCATAATTCTGCAGTGCCAGTTCCAAGTTCCGGTAGTACCTCTGTGGATGATCTTCCGGTCATGCAGATATACCAAGCCATGCAGGACCTGAGATAGACCACATTACATTGTAAGCCTTCACGCGACACTTCCAAGGGATCTAGACTAACAGCCTCTGCAACTTTCCCTAAAACCTTCTCGCCCGTCCGGCCCTTCCTCTGCTTGATCCGGCGATAGATAGCGTCCAGACTTCCGCCTTCACAGTACTCCATGCAAATGGCAATCTGGCTGTCGCTCTGTAGATAGTTATCTCAGTCAAATCGGACCCCAAAGTACAAGTACAAGATTGAATTGGCTCGCACATCCTCCAGAAACGCGCCGTAATATCGGGTGATGAAGTCTGCTCGACATTCGCGGTTGAAGGCGAGCTCTCGGAGAATTTGTTTGTGGACGTCTTCGTTAGACGAGGCAGGAATTGTCTATGAGCCAAGCCAACAACGCGTACATCAGCTGATAAGTTCACTACCCATCACTGTTGCTGATGGCGACGCACCTTCTTCGCCATGATCGTCCCGCTCGGGTTATGTCTGACCTTCCGAACCTCTCCACTCGCGCCTTCCCCTAACCTTCCGAGATCCTCAAGGGTTTCCGGTGAAAGCTTGTAGTCTTCCCCTTGAACTCTGAGGCTCTTCTCTGCGAGTGCTCCCTCGAAGCTCGTGGAGCGGACCATCATATCCGAGTCTAGAGCGAACGAATTGAGGCTGTTCGAAGAGGGAGTCCGGGAGGGTAGGGCTAGTCTGGGCTTTAGAGAGGGGGTAGAAGACGAAGAAGAGGAAGGCTGATGGTATGGAACGGACATGATGAGTCCTGGGCGCATCGTCCGCTCGTCAAGCGAGAGCTGCTCGAATCCGATCGGAACATTATTCGGCAGACTAACGACAGAGTGCGCTTCGAGGGGCACTATCCGCAGAGACGGCCTTGAAGCAGCATGCGTAGACGTGCTTGAATTCGTATAAATGCCATGATTGCTGCTCGCGCCTTCGGACGGGGTGGAGGTGGATGACGATGAGCCCGAGGAGCTGCTGCTCCCTTCCCCGTTCCGAGCGGGGATCTCGAGACGGGGCGATGGCAGCCCTGGCTTGCGTGCACGAGGGGCGGGGATGAAGGCAGACATCAGCCCTGGCCAGGCCCTGGTCCTGAGTCCGGGGTCGTGATGATGAAGAAGCACAAGCTGGAAATGCAACAAGTCGGATTTGCTTCACCCTGAGATACAGTATCTAAGCGAGCAAGCAAGGAGGTTGCAGATTACAGGGATACTGACACGGTCTTCTCCAACGTCCAATGATTTGTGGCTCGAAGCGGAAACAGGCTCACAGAACCGGAGACGAGAGCAAGCAGTCGCGAGCAAGCCAACGCAGTCCCGACATCAGAGCCGCGCGAAGAGCGATGGGCTCTGGCAGCGCTATACACGCCTGCGAAACCTGCACCAGCACGACAGTATACGTGTGATTATCAGGATGGAATGGAGCTACCGACGACCAAGATCGCTTGTCCGAAAGAGCGGACTCCACGTCTGTCAAGTGAAGCGCGTGTAGCAGAAATGGACAGTGCCTCGCGAACAGTCACTTCTGATAGCCTCGTGCGAGCTAGGCGTCAAGCGTTCGTTGGCAGACTTCCGGCTAACTTGACGCGTCCAGACCTTTCAAGGTTCCCCACCGCCGCCGCCGCCTGCCATCAGTTACTGCCAATCCTGACAAGCGTCGACACCACTTGGACAGGATGCAGAGACGGCTTTCTAGGTCCTCGCAGATGTTGCCTCAAGCCAGCGAGTCCGCTGGAAGGCCCGGGTGAGCTGCCGAACGACGCGAGCTTGGGGACATGTCGCGTCCTTTGGAGAGAGTCGAAGACAGTTGCCTGCAGTGTATGGCCTGCAGTGTGATCACCCTATCGGCTTGTACATGAACTAGTTCACCGTGTTCCTTGACGTCGCCACTCTCGTCCTCTGAGGCACGCACGCGATCCAATTAATTTCGGAAGCCGCTCAGGCACGCAGTGGCGGCACGGGGCCCGCGACCGTTGGCAGAAGGGACAGGAGAAAGCCAAAGGCTGTCGCTCAGAAGGCCGTCCTCACCTCGTCCTCCTCTTCATCACAATCACTATCCATCTGCAATACCATCCCAGCGCAGCCGGTCTCGCTGAACCGTCCGTCCAAGGCAGTCGCCGTCGCAGTCGCACAGCACTCGCGTTCACTCCTCCTCGTACGCCACCTTCATTAGCACGCACGCACGCACGACACACTCGGAACCCATTCACGATGCACGCCAAAGTCCTCCTTTTGATCTCGTCCCTCCTCGCCCTGTCCGCCACCGTGCTCGCAGACGGCACCCCGGCCAACTTCGTCAAAGTCCCCCGGGGGAAGGCCCAAAACCGGGCTGAGGTCGAGAACAAAGCACGCGCCTTCTACAAGACCCACGACGGGTCCTGGAAGCACCACAACAGCAAGAGCAAGCACTACGGTGGGCGTCCTTAAATTTTGCATCGCGTTCGTATTCGGGCTCGCTCTGATTGTCCTTTCCTCTCCAGCCCCTACGGCCATCAACCCCAAAATCACAGACGCAGAAAGCGCCTACACGACAACGTCCTCTACGCCCGTAATTGACGATGCTCAGCAGCAGGTCCAGGCCGTCGTCAACCCGAAGATCTCTTCTACCGCCACCCCTGTCAACCCAAAGGTCGCGCAGGAGACGAGCACCATCCTGAGCACAAGCACCCCTAGTGCGAAGATCGGGAGACCTCCTTCCTCTTCTTCTACTCCCTCCGTGGCGTCGACCACCCCTGCCACCACGACTAGCAGCACTCCTTCCACAACCTCCATGACTTTGACTTCTACCAGCTCGTCTATCACTACTTCCTCCTCCAGCAGCTCCAGCTCCGCCCCCCCCAACCCCAAGTCTACCAGCACCTCATCATCCGCCGCTGCCGCCACCTCGTCCACCTCGTCATCTACATCTTCTCTCTCGACCTTCCAATCCAACATCCTTGTCGCACACAACGCCGCCCGATCCACACACGGCGCCAACGCGCTCACCTGGAGCGATTCGCTCACCACGCTAGCAAAGACGTGGGCAGAGGCGTGCGTCTGGGAGCATGGAGGAGCGAACGGAGCGGGACAGAACCTCGCTGCTGCGGGTGGCACAGGGAACAGCGCGAGCGAGACGGGCCAGCAAGTCGTAAATTCGTGGATGTCTGAGGAGAGCCAGTACGACCCGAGCAATCCGGTCTACTCACATTTCACCCAGGTATGGCGGATCGATCTCGCAGGCAAATGATCATCAGACTGAAACTGTCGTTGTTGTCCTTGATAGGTTGTGTGGAAAGCGTCCACCCAGCTAGGCTGCTACCAAGCTAGCTGCAGCAAGTTCGTAGACTCTACGGGCGCGAACGTCTTCGATACCGTCTACCTTCCTGCGGTGTACACGGTCTGCAACTACAGCCCGGCGGTGAGGCTGCTACCTCAATCGTCTACAATTGAAAGCTGATGTGTTCGTCCGCAACTTAGGGCAACGTAATTGGCGAGTTCGCACAGAATGTACAGAAGGCCTCTTAAGAGTCAGAAGCTCGATGCTCTGCACTCTCCTCCGCATTATCCCATTCACCTCAGGCCATGGGGCCTCGAAGGCGCCACTTTTCTTTTCGTTACTTTCACGCACCCTCCAACCCTGTAGCTAGTCATACGTCTCCCGGCAGCGTAGCTAGATCTAGATGATCACAATCATTCCTTCCCTCACCGCACACCACGCACATACATGTCATGTACATACGACGAGGGCCTTCAGTAGCTTTTCTCAGGGAGAGGTGTTCAAGGCGTTGTACGCTGATCGACTGGAAGGGAAACATGCAGTGTAATGTAGTGCAAAACTACATATAACATGACTATAACATGACTCGAGATCCCTTCTTGTGGCTAAGAACAATGGCGGAGTAATAATCATAGGCCGGGCCAGCTCCTTCGTGTTCAAGGGGACAGGTCTTTGTCCTGTGCGAAAGCGCTGGATATAGCCCAAATATGCTGACATTGGTGGTTGCGGTCAGACACCTTACTACTTCATCATATATACTCGTAAAGCTGAAGTAATGGTGCGAATTCGAATTAAGCATGCGACTGGCCTCGTCCCGTGACTGACATTCCGATTATGGCAGGCCATGTCTTCATATTTTGACACTGTCTCGCATCTCAAGGAGCGGTGCATTCAACGTATGTGCTCGCTTGCCTACGGAACCGTCAAGGCTGACATATAGACATGTTCATCAGCGCTCGTCAGCTTCCATCTCCACAACATAGCCGAATTGCAGAGATATGTGCAGCAGGCTGCCGTCCGGAGAGCACTTCGGGAGTCGCTGGAGAGGCAAAGACTGGAGTCGGCGTGAAGCATGGACAAGCCATTAAGGGACGTGACAATCGCAACGAAGAAGAGCATGGATACCAGGAGCTAGTAGACCGAGATCATTGAAGACTGTAGATTGCATGTTCCAGAAGCCGTGCATTTGCCTTGACCGTGCTAGCCTGGAGGCCATGCCTTGACTTCGAAGGATATATCCATCGTTCATACTTCGCACGCCGCGCAAGAGTATATTCACAGAGATGGAAACGTTCAATGCGATCCGGGTGTCTTGCTGACCTGGCCTTTTCCGTACAATGATTGTAACGGTTCCAACCCTTCTTCATCCATCCATCCACTCTCCCCTCCCTCCAACTTCACCAGATGCCGCTCAATCTCCCACCACCCAAGGCCTCCACCAGTGCGGCTGTCAATGAAGCAGCGCGCAAGTCGCCATCATCGCTCGACACTGTTCCTACGTTGCCGCCTACTTCCTCGTCTGCGGTTGCACCCAAGTCATCGTTGTCCCTGCCCCCGCCAAAGACGAAAGCGAAGCTCGCTGCTGGCTCTCAACCGAAGAAGTTCGTCCTTGACCTACCCAAGCCTGGCCGTAGCCTCGCGAATGCGGCCTTGGAGGGCGAGCCAGCGAAGAAGAAAGCTAGGACGGAAGGAGGTGGTGAAGGGTTTGGAATAGACGGATTGTTACCCGAGCCGAAGAGGACAGCTGGATTGGGCGCACTGTTACCTGCCCCAAAAGCTGCGAGCTTACCAGCTAACGATGGAAAGGCTGGAGAGGTGAAGGAGAAAGCCGCAGTGTCTCTCATCCCGCATACGCTGAAGGGGAAGGGGAAGGCACTACCGAAAAAAGTTGCTGATGAAAGCGACACGGCACATGTAGGGGCAGAAAAGCCAGCAGCGGTGGACTCGGATGCGGACTTCTTTGGGTTGAGTGAGTACAAAGCGCTACAGGTGTGCGCCTTCATGAGATTGGCTGAAGATGCCGTCTTGGACGATGGTACAGCATCCGTACCAACTCATGAGCCTGCCATTGACTTCTTTGGACTGGGCGGGAGCTCCGCTAGCACAGTCAAGCTTTCCACGTCCATTTCAACTTCCAAGCCGTCCATTAGTGCTGCCCCGTCTACGTCCACCACTGTCAAAAACAAAATTTCCATCTCATCGGCGCCATCGACATCCGCTCCTTCGATAGCTTCCAATTATTACGCCACTCTTCCGTTGCCAACTCCTTCGGACCCATACCCTGGCTTTTACCAGCTTCCGTCTGGTCAATGGGCTGCTAAACGGCCAGATGAGTGGGAGATCTGGGCAAAGGCACAGGGTTGGGGACAGCAGGATCAACCGACACAGGCTGAGGTGCCACCAGAAGAGCCGGAACTGCCGAAAGACTTCGAGCAGGTCGGAATAGATCGGAGCGTAGAAGTGAACGCCGTAAAGCTGAGAGGTCAAGGAGGAGATACTAACGCGCGGCCGAGCAAGATTCCCGAGGAGGACAGAATCAAGGCCGAGGAGGAAGCCGCTAGGGCAAAGGTAAGTGGTGTTCTGGTGCACAAGGACGGCATATAGCTTATAAGCGTGGCATTCCGACAGGCCTCGCAGAAGAAGATCACCTACGTTGCGCGGTCGCGTCACCAGCTCTCCACGCTCATTGCGGACGCGAGGGATAACCGCGCTGAGCTCGAAGACCGAATCGCTGCCATGAAGAACAACAAACGCTCAGGCGGTGCGAAGTACGGGTTCTGATGCAGTGTATAATCTGTTCATGTTGTTACATCCACTCTTCTTTCTGGATCTTCCCTACTGCTCTTGCAACCCAGGCGATGCGTGTCCCGCCTCAGCTTCTCGCACTTCTCTCCCTGTGGGGTCTCTGGACATCTGTTCTCGCCCAGGATGACCAGCAACAGGTCTTCGAGGACGTGCCCCCGCTCGTCTTGCCCGACCTCCGCCCGCTCGCGTCACATAGCTTCAGAGGGCCGATAGCAGAGGACTCCAGTGTGCCAGGATTTGAGGTGACAGGACAGGCGTGAGTATGCACACCATTCCTCCTACTGCTTCAGCTTCAAGCTGATTGATCGTCTTGTGCGGGAATGAAGAACACGCTTGGCTACCAGCCCTGACTTCCTCAGACTTGTACCGCCAATCCCGCTTGCTCACGGAGCTGTTTTCACGAGCAACAAGATAAAGAGCTCAGAGTGGATCGTGGAGATCGCGGTCAGGGTACATGGGTCGCTAAGGGGTTCCGGACGGGGCGGAAGGGGACTTGGGTTCTGGTATACTAAGGTGGGCTGGTGGCTAAGCTGATAATGCAGTTCGAGTCCTGACTCCTGAACGCTTGCACATTTCTGCCAGACTGGCTCCCCAACAAAAGCATCTGCGAAGCCTGCCAACTCGAATCAAGCAGACGACAATGCCGTGTCCTTCTTCGGGCAAACAATCGCATTTGACGGTCTTGGTATCGTTCTCGACGCTTCGCCGTCTGCCCCATTGGTCCCAAGGTCAGATCCAGCTGGCTGGTCCTTCGGAGCAGACACTTCTGGAGTTGTTTCCGCCATCCTAGACGACAATACTGGGAACTGGTTGGAAAGTTACAAGACAGGCGACAGGCGTTCACATGGGCAAGAAGCAAAGTATCTCGAGAGAGTAGTAGGAGAATGCGAGGCGGCCTTCAGGAATGCACCTGGCCTCGTCTGGGTCAGGATCGCGCACTTCGACAAGATGATCCGCGTCGATCTTGATCTGCAACCGCATACGACTCTTTCCCAGGAGCAGCGGCACTTCTCACATCACTGCTTGACTGTAAACGAGGTGTCACTGCCATCAGGATATTATTTTGGTCTATCAGCTCTTGCCAGCGGAAATACTGAACCCGATGCGGTCGATATTTACGCCTTTGACGCTTGGGAAGTAAGTGGCAAAAGTAAGGACGGGAACGCTGCACAGGCGGCACCGCCCGTCGCTACCGAGGGAAGTACGGCACCGTTAGCTGGTACTACCGAATCAGGCGATCAGGTACGTACTACTAATCGTGTACCTTTGCGAACAGAATTGAGATAGTCTTCGGACATTGCAGCCTGCAAAAATGCTTCAGGAGGTCCTCACCGCCCAAATGAGGATGACTCAAGCGATAGATGCGCTAGCGCGGAGAATTGAGGAGCTTAGCAGTCAGGTAAAGTCGGGCGGCGGCGGAGGCGGTGGCCAATTGGATTCACGGCAAGAAAGCAGGTACGCCCCTCTCACTCTTAAGTCGACACCCTAACTAAGGTCTTGGCTTTATCAGCGTTCAGGGCCAGCTGGCGAACATTCAGCAAAACTTAGCTGCCCTGACTGGCAAGCAGTCCGGTGGAAATGGCCCTACGCCTGAAGAAGTTGAACAGCAATCGATTCAGTATATTGTGCAAGGTATGTCGAATGCGCAGAAAGTCGTCCGCTTTCGTCAGTGCTGATTGTCGTATCTACAGTACTGCACCGCATGCAAGGCGACATCAAGGCGATCACGGTGCGCCTCGACACCCTCACCAACCGCGTTAACAAGAGCATCGGAAGTGTCCAGAGCCGCGTGGCAGAGGTTTTTACGATATTGACACGCTACGTTAACGATGCAGCGGAGGCAAGGACGGCAAAAGCTAGTGGAAGTGCCGGCGTAGTCTTTATTCAGAGCGTATTTGCTCCTGTAGCAGGACTGACTTCTTTGGGAGCACTGGGATATCTTGGATGGCAATGGTGGATTAGGAGGCAGGAGAGCGGCGGTGGTAGGGGAAAGAAGATGATCTAGGGGGAGAGTGTAGGTTAGACAGGGATGAAAGCACACCATCCAAGCACCAGCGAACGTTTCGACGACCCCTGCCATTTGGTTGCCATAGACACTTGTCAGGTTAATGCCTTCTTCACACTTTCGGCAAGCTCTCTCCCCAGGTTCTGCGCCCTAAGTCCCGCTCTCGTTCTCACTTCCTTGATGACTTTGTTCAGCATGCCCTTCTCCTCGCTCTTTCCACCCAGCTCCGCGAGCACCTTCTGTACTAGCTCTCCCATTTCCTCTAGGGTCATCTCCTTCGCCTCTGGTGGAACGAACCCTTCCAACACTTGGATCTCCTTGTTGAACTGCTCGACGAGATCTGGTCTGTTCTGCTCTAGGTAGATCTTAACGGCCTCTTTGCGCTTGCTCAGCGATGAAAGCAGTGTCTGGACAGTTGGAGGGGGCTTCTTCTCGTGCTGGAATGTCTGGATGTCCGCTAGGGCGCTCTGTTACTTTTTGATGACTTGATTAGCCAGTCTGTTATCGGACAGTCCTCTTGACTCCCGCACCTTCAGCACCTGAGCTCGCGAGCTGTCCTTCGCCCGCATCGCATCGAGGAGGGCCTTTTGCATCTTGGACACCAACTCATCCTTCACTCCCGTCGTTGCGTAGCTTCTCGAGATGGTATATTGGCGGCATGGCACCCTTGCATGCCTTAACAATACTCGTCTTTGCATGCTTGGTTGAGGTCGAAGGTCAGGACGATGGACGAGCCTTGCAATTCAGCCTGAGTGTCGAGTCCGAAGCCCCTATCCACGAAATGAAATGGTCTCCTGTGACTTCGCTTGATCTGATACGGACATGAGGATGGCCAGCAGGCTGTCCTGAGTTACCAATACCAACGATACACGTCTGTGTGCATTGCGACCGACAAACGCGCTCCCGAAGTGACATCGAAGGTCCTTCACGGGGGTCAGCGCGTTACAAGCGCTCAAGATGGGCAACAGGACGAGCTGCCCTGTTGAAGTTATGCCAAGCGATCCGTACGTTCGGTCTCGTTGAACTCTGAGTAACCACATCGATAAGATCGACCTTGCAGGACCCCCTTCTTTTCCAATGGAAACCTCAACTTCACGGCACACTCCGTAGGATGGATCGTGTCCGGTTTCTTCGGCTGTCTGCTACTTTGATCACTTAAGCTTTGCTGCCATATTGACAATGGCTTGCAGTGATCGGTTCGGCGGCGTCCTTCTGGCTGATCAAGAAGCACCTGGAGTTCTACACCAAACCCAGCCAGCAACGCTATATAGTCCGTGAGTACTCTCCAAGTCCCCAGCAGTTGCGCCTTATTTGACTTAATCTCTAGGGATCCTGTTCATGGTGCCGATATATGCGATCGTCTCCTGGTGTTCCTACTTCTGGTAAGTTCACTCCACCGCAAGCTGCA
>Ga0181467_100730_pt1 | contig 13551 bp, 13 predicted proteins | sample InSIn5gowninarea_2_FD_119079 | JGI IMG/M metagenome (GOLD analysis project Ga0181467, IMG submission 119079) | Clean room microbial communities from NASA Spacecraft Assembly Facility at Jet Propulsion Laboratory, Pasadena, California, USA -... ... | reverse complement strand
CCTGGACATGACATAATGTGTATTGGTGAACCTCGTATTTCTTTATTTACAAATCTTAATTTAGGGTTTCATAAGGTACCAACATGATGAATATTTTCAAGATAATAGTTAATATATATATGCTCCTAAACCATTTTATGCTTATGGGAATGAAAATGCAAATGTATTTTGTTATCAAACTAAAAATGAATGTGTTCCTTCTACTCTAAAAAAAAGCATAATAATAAGAAGGTTGTTCCTAATAAAAAAATAAGATAAAATAAAAGGACCTAAAAGATACATCAATAAGATAACATTAAGTTTTCCCACCCAATTAAAGAAGGATCCTATGAAGGGGCATAGGTAATACTCCATTCAATGATAAAAAGTTCCACCACAAGTTCTATAATATCAAGGAGACATATAGTAGATAGAAAGGTCCAAATTGATGAATCTTAGGTGTAGACTAAAAATAATGCATGAATAATAAATTGAAGCACTATTTTTCCATAGTATAATATTGAAGCATATATCATAAATATGTCAATAAATGAACGTGATAAATGAAATATCATTATCATATCTACATCATTACAAAGTAACATGAATCATACATTGAACATGATAACTCACTATAAGAAACGTATGACACTAACAGCCTTAGGGAAGCATGTTGTTAAGGGCTTGAAATATGCAAATCCATAAGTAGGAATTGAAATGCATGAAATAATATGAAGGGTATAAAAAATATAAGAATGGGTGGTATTAAAAAATACCTTTGTTGGTTGGGTAAAATGATATTACATGTTCCAATATTTCTCTTTGGCTCTTTCTCCTTTTGTCCTGGAATTATGTTTCCTTTGATATTCTTTTATAGCAACATTTTGATCCTCTTTTATTCTTGAGATCATTTCCTTTTATATTTTTTATGGTGTCTTTCTTGATATTTTACATCTCTTATAATATACAATGGTCCATTACATTGATTACATTATCTTGGGTATACTTAAACCCTTTTAATAATAAATAGTCCTTGATGCTATAAAATGAATTATTTAATATAAGGAAATTTATTTTTAGGCATATATATTTTTCCCCTATTTGGATATATGATTGAATAAATGAGATTAATAAGTATAAAAAAAATCTTTGAACTCTTTATCCAGCACTGCCATTTGATAATGAGGGTCCTTTGTTGCCCCCTTTTGAATTGGTTTCCCTCAGAAAGATCCTTTAATGGTGTAGCCAAGATAAAACCTAAAAAACTACATCCATTTTTCCCTTGCGATATTTATAACATGGAAGGAACTTTTCTCCTTTGTATCTACTACTAGAGAGTCTTATGGTCCCACATCTAATCTTCAAAATAGAAGAGGTTCTTTTGACCCTTACATTGTTCAACCACGAATCTAGTCATTCCTTCATCTCTAATACTCAGGAATTTGATGCTCTTATATTCATACCTTGATATAGAAGAGGTCCCTTGATTTTAGCTCTCATTTATTTGATATGAACATTTTTGACAGCATGTAAACAGTGGAATGCCATTAATAGAATAAATTTTGCTTCATTTTCTTTCCTTCTTTTGATGTAAGTACCTACAAAAAGTGTTAAACATACCTTGCACAAAAATATTTTAGATACATAATGAGTTGCATCATCCATTGATGATGAGTTAATGTTAGCAATCTACTTTTGGTTGCATCACCAATTTACTTTATAGTGAGTGAACTCTCACTAGTTGTATCAATGTCTATCGATGACCTAGCATTTTTATGCCTCTAGTCCGTAGATATTATATTATTTTGATTTTATTCTTTCTTTTATTTTTATTTATGCTTTCTTTATCATGCTATTAATATAGTGCGAATAGTAATGCACATTGTTGATAGTGTTCTTCATCCACATGCTCATTTGGAAATTCTTCATGCATCACAATTCTACCATTATGAGGGAATTTTGTGATCAAACCTACAATTTCCTATCATTTTATGAACTTTTTTTTTACTACATTGATATTGACTATTTGCAATAATATTTTCCCCAAAGAAAATAATGTAGCTAATATGGAGAAATATATTTCTTTCCTAAAATCCATTAGAACTAAACTATGACTATATCTCAAAAATCAATCCATGAGAGATAATGTTTCATGACTAACTATGCTATCTACCATCAAATAAATATTTAGCAATGTACAATTAACTATTATCCCTCTAGTAGGCATAGTAACTAGTAATCCATTAAAACATAAAATTACATTTGCTTCCTCATCTTCTTTAAACACTTCATTGATATTCATTCCCTATCCAAAATTTTCATACTTACTAAGGATATAATCTATCTTTATAATTTCATTTGACTTAGAAAATTTTGAATATGCCCCCATGTGTTATAATATATCATTATCATTAAATAAATTGAATTCAATTGTTATAGTATCATCAATCCATATATCCTCATCAAACTTAATAGGTTTAGTATCATCAAACCATAAATCCTCATCATTGTCATCATCTTTATGCATAAAAGGATATGGAAAGGAATTACACATTGTGTTCTTCATCTTATCCTTCGTTGAGGCAATTGGGTTGGGAGATAACGTTGCTGCATAGCAAGAACCACCATTTTCCATATTGTTTTCATGCTATTAACAACATGCAAACATAATTGCACAATGTTGATAACCCTCAATACTGAATATTTTCAGTTTCCCCAAGTCTTTTACGAACATCAATGGATTGAAGTTCTCAATTTTGTACATTCTCATTTTTGTCTCTACAATCTTTGGATCTGAAGCATTCTGACTGATCTTAAATTTTCTTTGTGCAATGAGGTCCAAAATTGCAACCTCCAAATCCTTATAAAACTTTGTAGAATTTCCTCTTCTTTTATGATAAGCATAATAAGCCTCAAAGTATCCCATTTACATACTATCATCTTCATCTTTCCTATGCATTGGTTGTAGCAATCCCTTCTTCATCAAATCCATCAAAATAAACCTTGGTGATAGTATATTTTCTTTGTGCAATGAGGTCCAAAATTGCAAGCTCCAAAGCCTTAAAAAATGTATAGAATGGCCTCTTCTTTGATGATAAGCATAATAAGCATCAGAGTATCCCATTGATATACTATCATCTTCATCTTTCCCATCTATTGGTTGTAGCAATCCCTTCTTCATCAAATCCATCAAAATAAACCTTAGTGATAGTGGAAATGTAAAAATTGTACCTCTTGTTATAGTTGTTACTTACTCTTCGATATTACACTTGGGACCTTGTAATCAGGTGGTGGGGAATAATTATAGATGTTATTCAAACTTTGCAGTGCATGTATCTACTTCTATAGATCACTTATTTATTTAGCTAATGTCATTAGGGTTTGCTCCATTTTCACATCGATAAAAGCATAAAAATAATCTTTGTATGTTGTTAACAGCGTTAATTCTTCACAAAAATATTGTGATATCTTATCGTTAGGTAAAGATGAATCAAAACAGTCAGGTTCATTAAAATGTTGACTAAAAATAATGAATGAATAATAAATCGAGGCACTATTTTATCCACGGTATAATATTAAAGAATATATCATAAATATATCAATAAACAAACATGATAAATGAGATAGCTTCATAAAATTTGTATCTTTACAAAGTAACATGAATCATACATCAATTGCGAGAACTCATTATAAGAAATGCACACCTCTAACTAGTGAGGCACAAAATGGCCTCATTATTATTCCATTAATTAAAATTTTAAGGATATTATAGTAATAGTTATATACATTTAAATATAGAAAATTTATCTAAAATGAGGATAAAATTATATATTTTGTTGATTACTAATGTGTTTTATTTTTACATGATTTAGTGTCAAAGTATCATATAGTTACTTACATTTGTGATAAAGAAGTTACAATTTGAAAATCTATATTCTTTAGTGCAATGCTCTCTTCATAACAATACTGTAGAGACTTCAGAATAGTACTAAAGGGATTTCAAAGCGTTAGCAACTTCAACGTAGTATTAAAATTACTTCAGTGCATTGTCATAGCAACTTCAACATAATATTGAAAGTACTTCAGCATATTGTTATAACAACTTCAACGTAGTATTAAATGTACTTCAGCATATTATTATAGCAACTTCATAGTAACATCATAAAAGAGAATGCACTGAAGTAACTTCAACACTCAGCATCATAAAAGTAACTTAAGATACTTTAGTGCAATAAAGTTTAAAGGGAGAAAAACAAATCAATAAATAAATCTCAGCTTATTCACGTGTTGGGATTTAAATATTACAGCTGCAAAAGAAAATGATTTTGGTAAAGATACTAAGTATCTAGATTCATGGGAATTCCATTCCAAAAATATAGAGAGCAGCATTCTTCGCACATGTCATCTAGAATTTATGCAATTGATTCTATACTATCAGCTTTTGGATTGTTACATGGTCAGCTAGGGAGCATCTTTGGTAATGTTTATTGGGTCATATATGTCAAATTTATATTATTTTAATGTTGCATATTGATATCATTACTACAACTAGAGAACTTTGTAACAGCCATATTTTTCATTATTTAGTTATACTAGATTGTTATAGATTTAGTTTATTATTAGCTGGTTTTGTTTTGATAGTGATTTAGGATAAGAATAAAGAGTTATCCAATTATTTTGGTAGTACTTAGTAGTCTTTATATTTATTGTTGTTATAAAAACCCCTCTTTGGGAAAGAAGAAAAGGGTTTTTATTGTCATATTGGTAGCTTGAGTTAGATTGTAATAGTTTCTATCTTATGAGTAGCAGTGAATAAAATAAAATGCAATTTTTTTCTAATCTTCTGAGTTCAATTTAGAGATTCTACCAGAAGGAGCTTCTCCAAATCCAACAGTGGATCCTCTATTTTATTTTTTTCTTATTTCATTTTAGTAATGTGAGTTTATTTTCTAATATTTTCAATTATGTAAATGGGTTATTTCCATTCCAACATATTTCGCTTTCCAAAATTTTACTTTCTAATTTATGTGCGTGTGAATACAAGGGTAGAGCAGTGATTCCTATCGCAGATAGCTTTAGGCATTGATCTAAATTTGATATTTTAAATAAGACAGTTGAGTACAGATTTCTAAACCTAGTGAGAGGAAATGAAAGTCGTGAGTGTTGGAGTACCAGCTCTTTGAGCTAATTATTCCCTTTACATCAATAGATGTGAGGTTCACAAGGAAAGTGGGTTAGTGATAGACCCTAGGGGAATTTGGGGATCTATATTTTACTTATCATTTTGGCATCATTTTCAAGGAGACACAATGCCAATATTAAATCCTTCTTATCTAGTCTCTTTGTTGGTTATTGAACATATCGTATAGGAGTTATATATAGCGATGCTCCCTCACACTCTCGGAGTATGAGTGTTCTTGTGCAGTTCATCAACCAAACATTTGGTTAGGAAAGCTTATTTTTCCTTTGTAGAAGCTAATTTATTTTTGTACATGTGCTTTGTTTTCAATTCAATAGTTGTGTGCAATTGATTTTCATTTCCATAGGCCCAGGATTTCCTTTTTTGAGGGTAGAATTAAAAGAAAATTTATAAAATTCCAACACAAATCCCTCCAAGTTGGCATTGATGAGAAAGTGCAATGGTTGATGATTTTGGTAGGCATGGAATTTAAAGAAATAACTTTGAGTAGCACTCAGATTTTCTTGGAATAGATTGTGACATTGAAGGTTGAGTTAGCAATTAACTTTAGAGGGGGAAGCAAATAATATCCTTTCTCAACAAGGATATTGTGAAACCCCTCCTAAATGGTTCCAACAACATGTACAACCACTTTCATTTATTTTATATTTGTTATTGGTACCATCATCTAGTACCTTGGCACTTAACAATGCAGCACTAGTTCCTTCATCTTCCTCGTTGGTTCAGTCCTTGATTGAGTTTGACTTTGGGGATGCATTTTGCTCCATTTTATTGAGCACCATCATAAGCAACCTAATTTCCATATAGCAGCATCATGATCTTATAGGTGGAGTAACAATAATCCATTTGGAATTAGTATGCAAATTTCAAGTGAAGGGATGGATTTTCAAACTACGACAGTATAAGGTGGTCATTTTGTTGATGTGGAAAGGACCATTTTGGCTTAAAGGCAAAGAAGTGAAGGAAACTAACTTGATGGTAGTTGTGTGGGTGAAAATCAGCATGCTAACAATCACATGGATGAAAACTAATCAATTTTGGAGGAAACTAACTTGATGGTAGTTTATTCTCCAAGCATGGTTTGTTAGTGATAATAGGTATGCATTTTATTTTCTATTTTAGATTTAGTTTTTATGTTTAAAATGTATATACTATTTTCTTAAATATCATTTTCTTAAAAATGGCATCACTGGGTGTTTGGAGAACAGTTCATCCCAATAGATAATTGCAATATGGGTGCCTCATTATTTTCACTATGTTCATCCCTAGCTTGCATAAGGATATGCCAATTTTAAAGAATAGGGGAGTAACTTTTAGGCAACAAGTTCAAAAGAGTATAAGATGCCAACATAAATGTTACTTGAATAACCTCATTATTTTAGAATATTTTTTTGTAACCATTCTTAGATAGTCATTACAAAATAAAATTATTCTTAATATTAGAAGTGATTCCTTTTTGGCTGGTTCAAAATTCTACTTTTTATCTTCTTTGGCTTCAAACTCAAAAATAGATTTGAAAAGAAGAGAAGCATTACACATATTTTGTTCATATACTTTGGAATTATTGGTATTATGGACCTATCCTATCTTATTTTTGATGGTCTTGGTTTGCATAAGGATTTACACTATGCTGAGGGGAATAAGTTACTACATCCAAACAGATATGTTGGCAGCATTCCTCTAGTTCTAATGTGCATGAGGTTATAAAAATGTCTAAGCTGGGGGATAGTAAGAATTACCATCCTATGCCTTGATCCAGTAAAATATTATGGAGGCTTCAATAGTGAACATCATTGGATAATCATTACATAATTATAGAACCATTCCATTTCATATCAGGCTTTAAAAAGTAGCATATTCTAATCCATGGGCTATCTTGGTACGCTCCAGTATGAGAACCACTTGATTTACTTTTTATATTGCAATACATAATGCTACTACAAATGATGAAAATTAAAAGTTCCAATGTTGTCTACAATAATTGGAAGAGTATTTAGAAGTTAGTTGGTATTTGCATATGTTAGAAAGTTCCAAGAAGTCATTTTTTAGACATTATATCTTTTGATCCAAGTGTCTAAATATCATGAAATTTCAACTGTGTGGAAACTGTAATATCTAGTTTCTACAATTTAAATTTTACATTCTAAATCCTTACAAGTATACTAGAATTCTCCCTTCAAAATAGGACTTAACATAATTTTCTATTTTTTCAGACTTAGTAATTTTTCAAAGTTTGGTCCACAAACATTTTTAATGAAGGGTCATTTTTGATAAGTTATATATTTTGATCCAAATATCTAAATATTATGAAATTTTAACCATGTAGATAATGTAATATCTAGTTTCTATGATTTAAATTTTATATTTTAACTCCTTATAGGTATCCTGGAATTCACCGCCAAACTAGGTCTTAACACAATTTTATGTTTTATTTTTCTAGATAGTAATTTTTTAGAGTTTGATCTAGGAATATTTTTACTAAAGGTTTTCAATGGCTCCCATAATAGCATTATAGCTCTAGAATCTTTAAAATGATGCCACAAAATTTTGGAGGTTGTATTTCAATAATCTGACAAAGGCATTAGTTAAAACATAGTGACTTATATCAATTGATGGTGTTAGTTCCCTAATCTACATACCATGATGGAAGCATAAAGAACAAAATGTAAGTGGTCTAACATTATTTATTTTCAAGTTGCACTCTAAATTTACTTTAATACTATTCACTAAGAGTAAATCATGATTCAAAATAAATCAGGTATATGTTCTTTGGTAAAACAAGATCACTAATTAAGAACAAGATGAAATATTGTAATATTAGTGTATATTGGTGTATTACTGCAATACAAAATATATTCTGAATTGTTGGGTAAAAAATATTATACAAGATTTACTGAATTGTAATTATAGGAGGTCATAGGTGTATGAAAAAAAATGTTTCTAGTGCTTCATTATCATACAATACTATGAGAGTTCAAGTAACAAGGAATACATACAAAGATTCAAAAATGGTTGCAGACTTTGTTGCTAAAGGAGCAACAACATTCTAAGTTGGGGGGAATGATGAGGTACAAAATGGCCTCATTATTATGCCATTAATGAAAATTTTAAGGATACTATAGTAATATTTATATACATTTAAATATAGAAAAGTTATCTAAAATGGAGATAAAATGATATATTTTGTTGATTACTAATATGTTGTATTTTTGCATGATTTGGTGCCAACGTATCATATAGATACTTATATTTATGATAAATAAGTTACAATTTGGTAATCTATATTCTTCAGTGCAATGCTCTCTTCATAATAGTATTGTAGAGACTTCATAATAGTACTGAAGGAATTTTAGAGCATCAACAACTTTAGCATAGTATTAAAAGTACTTTAGCACATTGTTATAGCAACTTCAATGTAGTATTGAAAGTACTTCAATGCATTATTATAGCAACTTCAATGTAGTATTAAAAGTACTTCAACGCATTATTATAGCAACTTCAGAGAAACATCATAAAAGAGAATACGCTGAAGTAACTTCAGCACTCAATGTCATAAAAGTAACTTAAGACACTTCAACGTACTAAAGTTTAAAAGGAAAAAAAAATCAATAAATAGGGCTCAGCTTATTCATATGTTAGGATTTGAAGATTACATTTGGAAAAGAAAATAATTTTGGTAAAGAGACTAAGTAGCTAGATTTGTGGGAATTCCATTCCAAGAAGATAGAGAGCAACATCCTTTATGCATGTCATCCAAAATTTATGCAACTGATTTTATACTGCCAGTCTTTGGATTGTTACATAGGTAATCTAGGGAGTATCTTCAACAATATTTATTAGGTCATAGCTACCATACTTAGATTGTTTTGATGTTGCATCTTGATAGCATTACTATAGTTGTGATAGTTATAACATTCTATAGTATAATCCATCAATGGTGCAAATGTATTTCTACTTGATAAGTTTCTTGGACCTATATCATATTTGCACTCAGAGATTTTATGTCCATACCCATTACACTTAAAATAATAACCAGAAACAAATTAAGTGAACCTAGGTTGTGGACTTTGCTACATTGCAGTAGGTACCAGAAATCTTCTTCTCCTTTCATGTACGATATGTGTGAATCCATCATTGTCCATATTCATGTCATTTCTAGTATTATTTTATCTTGCATAAGATGGTTTTGCTTGATTGATCGGTTTCTTTTCGTCCTTGATTTCTAATTTTTCATTCACATTTTTGGAGGTTTGTCCTTATTCAAAAAATCAAACTAAATTTAATGTCTGGTGATCTTTGGCTCTTCAACATTTCATCTAACTTTAAGGATCCTCCCTCAAGTTTATGATATCCGTTAATCTTATGACTCATCTCCTTCAGCTAAAGACTCAACCTTGTAATCTCTACTTCCAATTTGTTGCAATATTCAAATTTAGTAGTGAGTTATCATTTAAGATCCTCAGTTATTTTTTGTGCTTCTTCTACCTGCATTTTTAAGCTTATAATGATTTCATTCGCATCGTCAACTTTTCGAGAAATTTTTCTGTACCTTTTTCTTTCCTTGTCAAGTTCATCTAACGCAGCAATAAGTTCTCCTTCCATGTCAACTTACGCCTCTATTTATTCTTCATCATGTTCTTCTTCATCAATTTTCTTTTCAACAACCTCTTTCTTTTCTTTTGGTTTCTCATCCAAATATGCCATGAATAAGGCTTTGCTTGTTTCTTCTTTTGAATTATCATCTGAGCTATATTCTGATGAGCTTTCATTTTTTGATAAGAAACTCCTTCATAAAGAGTTTCCCTTTCTAAAATGTGATTTATTATTGTCCCCTTTTTCTTTGTATGACTCATCATTATTTTTATTCTTTCCTTTGATAGGACATTTGGCTACAAAGTGTCTAACACCACCATAGTTAAAGCACTTGAAAGGTAAATTTTCTTTATACTTTTCCTTCCCCTTTTTCAATTTTCTAACAAAATTTGCCTCCAATTCGTCTAAAGATTCTTCTCCTTTTGATTCTTGTTTTTCTTTAGCATTTTTCTTTTCTTTGAAAGCAATTTACCTATTTGAGGGTTTGGAATTCCCTATTCTCATTTCATAATCTGTCAAAGAGCTATGCATTTGATCCATACTAAAAGTATTTAAATCTTTTGCCTCTTCTATGGCAAAAAATTTTAAATCAAATCTTTGAGGAAGGGAGCGTAATACCTTTTTCACAATGATAATCTTCAATTTTTTTTCCAACTCCTCTAATCATATTGATTACCTCATTTATCCTTAGCATGCATGCTTCTATGTTTTTGGAGCTTGGCCTCCTTGTTCTTCATGTTTCCTTCATGAATACTTTTCAACTTATCCTATATTTATTTTGTAGATGTGTAGCTCATTAATCTTACCAAATCACTATCCACCAATCTGCACATGATAGCATTCTTTCCCTTCGAATTGTTTCTGTACAGCTTTTTATCTGCAACATCTATAATAGGTGTAGAAGGTGTGGTGTAGCCATTCTTAATAGCCTTCCAAATATCATACCCTAAAGCACTGAGATATGTCTGCATCTTGATACTCCAAAAAGTATAGTTAGTGCCATCAAATAGCAGAGCTTTGTTAGAAGAGAAACCTTCACCTGAACACATTATGTCATGTCCAGGATCTCCCTAGCTGATTTAGCTAAAATAGGAACCTCACTCTAATACCACTTATTGAACTAGGTGTGAAACTGAGAGGGGGGTGAATAGGTGTCTTAAACTTAAAATATCAAACCTAGAATACTTAAAAAAATGCAATGAAAAAATTGAAACAAAACCAAGCAAGCACATTAAGAGAAAATCACACAACACCATATATAACGAGGTTCACCTTTTAGGCTACATCCCCAAAAATGAATACTTATACTTCCATCCAAATCTAGCATTTACAAAGCACCAACTTTCCAAATTTTTATAGCACCCACTATGGGGAGTGGCACCAACTAATCTAATATTTAACAGTATCAACTGCAAGGAGCACCAACCCCTATTGCTAAGCACCAAATCGATGAATATATAAATATATAGAAATAGTTTAAATTCTATCCATAAGATGCTAATTGGTCTTGCTCATAACTTCTTTTCCTGCAATAAACTTCTTATCCAAAACCCAATAACATTCCAAACTTGAATACACCATATGCAAAACAAAATCCTCTTTCCAAAATATCAACAAAACCCTCTGATTAAAAACTCAATAAAATACTCTTCAAAGAAAATAAAATATTCATACCATACTATGTTATTTTATTTCTTTCATGATATTCCAAAATTGTAAATCTTCAAACTATGCACAATCTGCAAAAAGAACGGGCTCAATCATACTCCCAAATCTCGAGTTATGACCAAAACCATGAGACTCCCTTTTTATGCTATACTTTTATTTTCCTTCTCTGAACCTTTGTTTTTTTTTTCTTTTCACAAAATCATTTTAATTTTTATAAGCTTATCGGTCTCTTCTATTTTTATTTTTAATATATGGTACCATTTATTTTTTTTGGCCATATATTATAAATAAATTCATGCTTTTCATTATCTTCAAGAAATATATATCAAAAATAATATTCCTCAATACCTTTGTTTTAATGAAATATTTTATCATACTTTGCTGGCCTTCTCTATCACAAAAAGAACAGTCAATTCCCCATATAAATTTTAGAGATATTTCATCAAACAATTCACATGCCAAAGCTGGGAAAAATAAGAAAAAAGATCTCTGGAGAAATTTTTGAAGAGCCATAACTTATTATAGATTGTACAGTTTAACATGAAATTTGGAATACATATTTTCCATATAACCAACTACATTCTATTAAAATTTGAAGATCTAAATATTAATAGTTTGCTTGTAAAGTGGCCTCTGACGAAGATTTGAAGACATTTTGTCAAACAGCACACATGCTTAGTTTGGTGCACATTAGAGATTCTCATACTTTGGGACTTCAAATCGAGATGAATCAAAATAAAAAGTTTCTCATATTACCAAGTGATACATGTATAAAATTTAAAATTCTAAATTTTAATACTTCAAGAGCTCAAAACAACCATCCAACTATTTTCATGATAGCCAAAATTTGTCCAAAACTAGAAAAACTTACGAAAAGGCATTTTGTAGCTTGCACCATTTCCACTTCGATCACCTCTTTGATATGAAATTTGAACCACTTATTTTTGGTACATAATTCTATATTTTATTTAAATTACAACCTCTAATTCATCACCGTTTGTTCGTAATTTTACTTACATGAAGCCAAATTCACCCACATTTCTACTACTCCAAAATCCACAAGTGCGCACGAAATTGAACTGACATGGAATATGATCATTCCAATGCTGAAAAAAACTTTTTTATCACCCCAAAAATTGATCCAAACCATATTTGGCTGGCTGTCACCTTCCGTTTGCATTTTTTCCCCTTGATGACTTTTGGTAACTCATGACAACTTTTGGTCCCTTTGTTGTTTTTTCGTTCAACAACTTTGCAAATATTTTTGATGTCATTCCTTTGACACATGCAACCATGGAAATCATATGCAAATTGATCTCATCGTGTTGAAAACAATGACAATATCATTGTACCATACTTAACAATGAAGGGACCAGTTATCTCAAAGATATGGTACTCCAACACTTAGGACTTTCATTTCCTCTCACTAGGTTTTGAAATCTATATTCAACTGTCTCATTTAAAATATCAAATCCAAGTTAATGCCTAGAGCTGTCTGCAATAGAAACAAATGCTCTATCCTTGTATTCACACACACATAACTTGGAAAGTAAAATGCTAGAAAAGAAAATATGTTGGAATGGAAATAACATTCATTTGCAAAATTAAAAATATTGGAAAATAAACTCAAATTACTGAAATGAAATAAGAATAAAATAAAATAGAGGATCCATCATTCGAATTATCCAAGATCCTTCTGATGGAATCTCTAAATTGAGCTTAGAAGCTTAAGAAAAATCTGTACTTTATTTTATTCACTACTGCTCACAAGATAGAAACTATTACAATCTAACTCAAACTACCACTCTCACAATAAGAACCCTTCTTCTTTTCCAAAGAAAAGTTTTTATAACAAAAATAAATCTAATGAATACTAACTGCTACCAAAACAACTAGAAAAATCTTTATTCCTATCCTAAACCACTATCAAAACAAACCTAGCTAATAATAAACTAAATCTACAACAATCTACTATAACTAAATAATGAAAAATATGACTGTTACAAATTATTCCAACTATAGTAATGCTATCAAGATGCAACATCAAAACAATCTAAGTATGGTAGCTATGACCTAATAAATATTGTTGAAGATACTCCCTAGATTACCTA
>Ga0181467_100942_pt1 | contig 13626 bp, 10 predicted proteins | sample InSIn5gowninarea_2_FD_119079 | JGI IMG/M metagenome (GOLD analysis project Ga0181467, IMG submission 119079) | Clean room microbial communities from NASA Spacecraft Assembly Facility at Jet Propulsion Laboratory, Pasadena, California, USA -... ... | reverse complement strand
GATGTTGCGGGACTCGAAGGAGCCGTAAGGAGGCCAAGTTTCGCAGGCGCGGAGGGCGACTTCGAAGGAGGAGTATGTTGGGCCTTCGCGGCTGTCCATGATCTTGTAGAAGTGGTCTATTATTGCTTGCCAGGGCATTTGACAGGCTATGTAGGCTAGCATGATCCCGTTGTGGATATGAGTGGTTAACTCGACGGAGAGGTCGAGCTTTAACATGTTGTAGATTGTTTGAAGACCGTCGATGTCGCGGTTTTGTGCAATTCCTTCAAAGCATTTCTGATACGCAGCTGCATCTGGTCGCGCAGCTGAATCAGACTCCATTTGTCGCATGTGAGAGAAGATCGTACAAGCGAGGTCAGGCCGTTTGCGATCGAAGAAGGATTGCATTAAGGGCAGGCGGGCACTACATGATGTTTCGGGGAAGGCATGGCGGAAGAGTTCGTAGGCGTTGTAAGCCCGTTGAGTTGATACAGACGCATCTTGTATGAAGTCGATGAACATTTGGGATACGCGTGCCCGTTCGGGAAGAGGATAGAAGTCGATTCTGTGGCGAAGGAGTCCAGTAAGTTCGTCAACCTCCCCACGCTTAAGAAAATGGTGGCAAAGTCCTGCGAGCGCTTCAGCTGTTAAGTCAGCATCACGTTCGAGTAGGGAATCGGCCACACGCATGAGAAGTTCATGATTGGGCTCGGGACGGAAGGCTAGACTCGTGAGGAAGCGGTCTAGAATAGGAATGTCGAAATTGTCGCTCGGTATATCCTCGTTGAGCATCTGAGAATATGTTTGTTCAGCTTCGCGGAAGTGATGTTGATCTAGAGCGTGTTGCAGACGGAGCGCATAAGTTTTGCCGTTTGGCCTGAAGCCTTCGAATTCTGCTATTTGTGTTAAAGCATCAGCTAGAGTCGGATTATTTCGTTGCAGAGCGTACTGAATAACATTATTGAATGTGTCCATAGTGATATCCCCTTGGTTAGACTGAAGCAAGGCATGAATGAGCTGACGTAGTTCTTCAAATCTTGGGTCCCTAGCTGCATGGTAGAGTATCAAACTACCGATAACATCGTCTGGCGAGAAACGGATCCTGGCAGATAGTTCATGAGCCAGCTCCTCGGCAAGATTCATTTGACCGGCCCTCAACGACATTTCGAGCATGTATGCTATGCACTTGGAAGTGGGTCCGTCATTGGAGTCGAGAGGCATTCCGAAGACTTTTTGTGCATCCCAGATCCTGTCAGCCTTTGCAAAGAGTTCAACAAGTTCTTCTTGGAATTTAGAAGGTAGTCCCCCGAAGGTCTCCTCAAACGCTTGAAGGGCCATCCAAAACTCTCTGTCCCTTGCCTCAGCAAAAAGACCTTTCAGTGTGAGGAGCCATAAGGAGGCAATATCAGCAGATCCCGTAGCAGGAACATCTTGCAATTTGTCGCGAGCTTCAAGTGCGGAGCCAGTCTGTGCAAGTATGGCAATATAAGCAGACTGCACAGCATCCGGAACATGGGTAGAGCTGTTTGTGAATGACTGCTGGGTCAGCTCTGCCAGCGCTCTCACATCACTTCGGAACCGCTCCTTTGGCGATTGCAGAGCCAAGGCAGACAAAATAGACGTCAGGTCATCCGCCGTCAAGGATCCAGCATTGTCGGTTAGGATCAGATCTCTTTCCTGCAGATGTTTGTATGATTCGGTGGCTAGAAAGACTTCGTTCCTCGTCAGGGAGACACCATTCTGGGCACGTGCAGCAAACAGAAACTTCAAGGCGTCTGTCAATTCTTCGTTGGTGGGTGGCCGCGATCGTGATTTCTTCGCTTTTAGTAGGTCGACAAGTCGACCGATTGCAACTTCAACATTCTTGGGTGTAGTTCTTGACCCCTCCAACGTCTTTGGTTTTGAATCTCCCGTCAGAAACTCGAAGAAGGTACGTTTTTGATGGTGACTGATAGTTGGTTGTATAGTAGGGGCATTTCGAGGTGCTGCTCGTTGTAAACATTCGGGTGGCACATATGGTCTACTGGCGACGGCTCGACTGCGGTTTAGTGTTTTTGAACCAATATATGTGTTTGTGCGTAGTAGTACTGAATAGTGTTGTTGCATATCAGATATGAAGATCCCTGAGAGCGACTATACCTGAACCACGTTGCAAGACAAGCACCAAATATCGCTTGCGAGTTTGTACAGATTTGTTCATCAGCGCTCCTAGGCCATTTTTCCGTACCTCCCTTGGTATTTCTACGCCGCAGAAGTGGCTGGAAATCCAACCAGCCCACATAGCCCTGTTCGTTCACAATCCCAGTATCTTGTTGACATGTTTCTCATCGACAACAGCGCCACCTTCAGAGCACTTCGCCTTGGCACGGAGCTCGGTACACAAGTTGTCTATGTCAATTTCACCGTTTCGGAACTTCTCCATAGATTGAAGTCGATCCCTGGACACAAGTTAGCCTCAGTGTTTATGACATCAGTTGCAACAAGAGAAACATACCAGATCTTGTTACATGTCATTAATTTTGGAGTTTCAGATTGCTTCGATATATCGCTAGCTTGCACAGCGTCTACCTTGGCCATCAGGTCTGACTTCTTAGATTGGTCGGTGGTTTGTCCCGTCACGTCACCATAGTTATGCGAAGGACTCCCAAGGTCGGGTAATGGATAGGCGTCGTTAAAGAACGAACCAAAATCCTGAGACAATACGTTGTCTTGCGTTTCTCGGTAGTCGCCGAAAAGTATAGGGTCGAAATTTCCACCATTTTGCTGTGCAAGAAAGTTAAAGCCGCTGGCATCGAAAGTTGATGGCAGATTAGCGTCAACTAGTTGTGGTGTTAGTAACACGCCACTCAAGAGTTAACACAGTACTCACTATTCCATGGTTGACCAACGGACGCGAAATTTTGCTCCTCATTAATGGTGCCGAGGCCAAAATCCTGCATTTTGTTATGAGGAGAATTCAGGTTTGGTTCGGGTGAAGTCCCGATAGAAGAAATTTGTTGATGAGAATCGGCAGAAGAGCCAGGTGAATCTGTATTCGAGATGCTGGACCCTGAATACAGACCTGGTACCGACGAATAAGAGTGGTCGAGGCTTTTCCTACTTGTGTTCTTGGGGTGCTCATCATTAAGACCGAAATAGCTACTTGGCGAGGTCCTTGTGGCTTCCAATATAGACGGACTAAACAGTCCAGTGAAGTTATCCAAGCCATTGGGCAGTTGCTGCTTATTGTAGGATGGAGGAGATGTGGTAACATTATTCATGGGAGAAGTGCTGGCAGAATTTGACTGAGAACCCCGTTTGTTCGAATGTACGTTAGAGACAGAGTGTCGGCCAACTGAGCCAGGATTGGAACTTGTCGATTGTTGTAAAGGCAGACTCGAAGTCCGTTGCGCTGTTGGAGCTGTTGGCTGTTGTGATTTCTTTGTGTCTGAACCTCCAAAAAGTCCATTAGTCGCCGAATCACCAAATTTTGGAAACTGGAATTGGAAGTCATTGTTGCTGTAATTGTTGCGAGGCTGAGGATTGGTATTCTGTTGTTTGTGTCCGCCATTGCTGCTAATCCACGACAAGCGCTTCCGATACTCTTTTAATTCGACTTGTAAACGCTCCACCTGAGCGCGAAGCATGCCGTTCTCGTGGTTTGTAGCTTCTGAGGTCTTTTCGAGATCTTCCACCTTGGTCTCAAGGTCTTTGAGGTGCTTTTCTTTCCTTTCTCGAAAAGCGCGCTGAGCTGCTCGGTTTTGGGCTTTTCGCTTCTTCAAGCTGTTAGTCATTGTAAACAGGTGTTTCAAGCACACTTACAGATGTAGGTTCAGAGGTCAAAGGTTTGCGTCCAGGCTTTTTGGATGATTTGTCGTCGCCTTCTCTGCGCTTGCCGCCTCCTTCGTCATCCTCATCCTGATCATCCATGCTTTTTCTCTTATCATGAAGGTGGTCGGCCGAATCACCGACTGCATCATCTCCGGCCTCGTCCGCTCCAAGGTCACCGAACATGCGATCGCGTGGATCGAAATCGAAGGAGTCATCGCCCTCTTCATCGAGAGGGAAGTCTATATACGGACTATCATCAAGATCAAGATGACCAGAGCCAGACCCAGAGGATCCTGACGCGCTCACCGGTACGTAAGCTTGAGTAGTACTCTGAGAACCTTCCCTGGCTCGTGCGGTCATTTTGCTGTTTTGTGTTGAAGATTGATTAGAAGTGAGGGCGGCCATGAGGAGGTCTTGCTGACTTGGTGATAGATACAAATCAGGTGCAGACTCGGACATGCTCAACTTCCGCGCCGAAGCTGTGGTGTGACGTGCTCTATTCAAGCCCTGCTCCTGAGACGGAAGCCTAGAAGGGTCTCGATAGCCAGGTAAGCACAGAGTTAGATTCGTAGGTATTCCAGCAGTGTTGTTCTTCCACCACAAGTCCACGTCTTTTGGTTGGTGTGGGGTTAACGGATTCGAATGCAGGGTTGGGCGGTTAGGTTTCCGTATTGTTCTAAGTGGGGAGATCAATGAGCGCTTTATAGCATGTTACAGAGAGATGAGGCGACAATCGAACCTGACTGCAAAATGGAATAGGAAGGAAAGTGGTTCGTATGCGATACGGAAGCAGAATAATGCGGTCCAAGTCTGGGAGGGCGCATCAGGTAGTATTCTGCAGGGTCTTCATGACACAAGAGGAAACCAATCAAGAACGTGGCTTGCGGTCTGACGTACCCCGCGCAGACTTGTCATGGAATTTCTTGCGCTTACTCAAGCTGTCGCTTGAAGGCCACAGATAACAAGTGGCCAGATATCGGTACTATTCGAGTCAGGCCGCTACAACTGCAATACAGTTCAAACAGTTGAAGGAGAGCTAGTGCCCGATGTCGACAGGCGCATCAACATTACAGGCGTGAGTGGTAATGTATGATGGAAACCAAAGGTAGGGTCCCTGATACCGATTCATCTTTGATTTATCAGCACGATCCACTATGAGTCTACGACCCGTATCATCAGCACCGACGGAGTAAATAGATGCCTTCTAGCTTTTCAGGCGTACAGCGACTATCCTTGTTACGGATACCATTCCTCGAGATGAGCAGGATGGAAGCCAATAAGATACTGGGCCAAGGCCGCACTTCGTGGGTTCACGGACTTAGTGAACTCCTTCGTCGGCAAACTTGAGTTCTGTCTCTTCTCCCTTGTAGCTAGATTTAGTGTGATATTGCCAAGAATCGATGTGGCCTCGTATCTGGGAGATAAGTTTACGGACTCACCGAATCCAGCTTGAGGTTATGGTACTAGGTGTCCTCAAGCCCCTTGGGCTCCCTGTCTGTGCTATAAACTACAGTACAATACCACGAAACCACCAATAACGCCAATCTGTTGTCTACACGCTTTGTTTAGCTTGGCCAGATTCAACTGTACTGTAGCATGTTACATTATGGACTGCTAGATATGAAATACTAACATTGCATGTACGCCATAGAGGATGATGATCTGAAGCGCTGATCTGAAAGCGTCGAAATCTCGTGTGTGTAAGCACAGCTACTTGTATTGCTCTTATTCAGAGGCACTAGCAGTAGGTACCTCACCTAGTGCTGGACCATTAATTGAGATTGAATTCGGTGCTTACAAAGCATATATGCGATCGATAACAACGCGATTTTGCCACCGAATCACCTCTGTGAGAAACCTCATCTCGTTGTTCATGAGACCACAATGGATAAACAGATGTTCTCAAAGAATATCTATCTTCCTAGGGTTGATATATTCGTGGTTATTGGGAACATGACCAGCACCGTAGGTATACAGTTTGCAAGTGGGCAAGAAGTGAGACGCACTAGTGGTTACTTAGATCGCCCTTGTCTTCGGCAGAGAAGCACAAGGCTGCAAATGCTGCTCCGCCACTTCTGCGCTCAACTGTCCTTCAACCACAACTCAAGACAGTCGGCCTCGCCTCATCTTTCACCACGTACAGTTCTTACACAGAAATTCTGGAACCAACGCATCCTTGTCGACAACAATTCTTCGTCCAACTACACACGCCACCTGACAATAAAAATCAACTTCGATGAGTTCCGCCGAGGTAGCTGCCCTGGAGGTAGAAGTGAAAGAGTACAAGTTGCAATTGGAGACTGTCGCACTGTCCTTGCAGAACGATCCGGAAAACGATGAGTTACAGAGCTTGAAGACAGAACTTGAAGAAGTTATTACCCTTACCGAGTCCGCCATCTCAGAACTAAAGCCTGCTCCAGCTCTTGTCGCGCAAAAATCTGCGCCTCCGACTGTGAAAGAGAAATGGTCAAAAGAGAACCACCCCGCCTACAAAGCCGGATACAAAGCACCAGAAGCCGAAGTGGAGGAGCAGCCGACACAACACACATTCGCGGTCAATGACACGGTGCTTGCGAGATGGAAGTCGGGAGATGGTGGTTTTTACAATGCTCGAATAACATCAATTACCGGATCTTCAGCCAACCCAGTGTACATCGTCTTATTTAAGAATTACGGCACCACAGAGACATGTTATGCGCGGGATATACGGCCTTTGTCTAATGAAGCCAAGAAGCGGAAGGCTGATAATATTTCAGGCACTTCTACGCCCACTCTAGTCACATCAAACCCGAGTGTGATCTCAGCCGCCTCGACTGTCGACCCAAATTTGGCACTGCAAGCCAAGCGAGAACCAAGCAAGGTCAGCGATGGGCCAGTGCGACCAGCCAAGATTCCCCGGAAAGTCAAAGCAAAGAACGAACTTGAAGCAGGCAAGAGTAAATGGCAAGATTTTGCTGCCAAGAGCAAGGGCAAGTACAGTAAGAAGGATAGCATGTTCAGAACAGGCGAGAGTGTGACAGCACGAGGTAGGCAAAGTCCCGTTGGCTTCTGCGTACCATGCTAACCTGATGTGTAGTCGGCTTTACAGGTTCGGGACACGAAATGAGGAAGGATCCCACGCGATCACGGCACATCTACCAGCAAGACTCACAGGATGAATAGTTCACTGGAAGGATGTCAGATACTTACGAAACTTTGTCGCGCTACGACCAACGTTAAGCAAACGCAGTTTAATGAAGGATTTTTTAGCTAACGTCCGTCGCATTACAGGACCTCATCTCGTTTCGAACATAGCAAGTTCTTATTAAGAAGGACAAGTATCAATCCTGATTGCGCAAATTTTTCTAATTACTTATTGTGTTAGATGACCGGCTCAGTCGGGGTGTTTATGTTTCCCGTCGAAGTGCTTGTGATAGCTCGCTCCACTGAACAGAAAGTCCCTTGGGTCATAATGAAGCTGTTCTGCCTTGTCTTGGAACGTGGCGGCTTCCATTTCTAAGCTCACGGTATGATCAACTTGTGCCAATCATTCTACTCGTAGACACAAATTCTTGGCGTCCTTTTTAGAGCCACATGCCCTACTTGTCAGCAGAGGGTTGAGTTGATTGCTATGTCATGTTTCACTTACAGTGTTTGATAGGACAGTACGAAAGTCCATTCGCCAACTGGAAATGACAATTTTATTCGATCTGCATCACAAGGGGAATGTCAACAGAGTGAGCAATGCTTCGCACGGATCCGAGTATGTCAATGACAATGGCCTCTTTCTGATCTGTAAGTCTTGGGCACTTGCCTGTTCCAGACGGAGCGAGGGTACGGGACGCCGCCAAGGCATCACTAGAATATGTGTAACTGCGCATGCTCATCATGGCTTCGTTAGACATAGATCACGACTTCCTTTTCAGTCTTTTGTGTCGAGCGCTGTGCTGCGAACATGGAGTTGAATGATTACAGGATGAATAAAACCCTACTCGACCAGACTATTGAGTCCTGATCACAATCACCCACATAGATACTTCCTGTACGCTTCCTATAAACCTCGGGTGGGGTGATGATGCCCGTGTACAGGTAATGCCTGAAGGCCTCCGGGGTGGGTCCCCATGGGCCGTTGAATTGAGAAGCAATTTGAGAGGACAGTTTGAATCTTGACCTCACCATGTTATGATCTGGTCGGAAACGCATTTCGGGTGGACTCAAATTTTCCGGAACCAAGATTCATCCCCAAGTCCGTACAGTAGACCTCCCAAGTAGGCTGGACCCAGATCGACCGCTGATCATGCCTGTCTCACGCCCTCTGTGGGCAACTCTTCGAAAGGTTCTTGTGGCTGGCCAGGAACATTAGTGGCTGAACCTGCATATCGACCGGGGCCGTGGTCGACTTCTCCAACCGCCACGAAACCTACATGACGTTCACATCACACTGCCTCGACTGCCTACCACACTGCCTGTTTGCATTTCCACATCACGACGACTTCTGTACTATTCACTTCTATCTCGTAGCAGACGACAATCGAACCATTTATCCAAGTCTAGACTTCACCATCCATCTTACTGTCGCCTCTCCTTTCTAGCAATGCACTCACTGCGAAATTAGCGATTGGTCACGCGCTCTCGTTTTACATCGTATACTGATCTTCATTAAGCAATCATGCGACTACCATCCGTATTGCTCGTTGCTGCGAGCTTGTCATCTATATCTTTCGCCGAACTTACGACCCCCATACACGAAGCCGGCCGGTGCGCGGTAAGAGGCCAATGTGAACCCAATGGCTTCTTTGGTCCAGGCCGACCATGTGCTGATAACGGTCTTGCTGCGCCCCCTTCAGACACGCTTCGAGAGGAGATTGTGCAGCTATGCGGTCCAAAATGGAAAGATTCAGACGTGTGCTGTGTGGATGAACAGGTGGCTGCACTGAAAAAGAACCTAGGACGAGCACAAGGAATTATTGAGTCATGTCCAGCTTGCAAGGAAAACTTTTTCAACCTATTCTGCACCTTTACTTGCTCGCCCGATCAGAGTCTATTCATCAATGTGACTGCAACGGAGAAGAATCGTGCTGGCAACGACACGGTGGTTGAGCTGGACAACATTTGGGGCACTAAATACCAGAGCGGCTTCTACGATTCTTGCAAGGATGTCAAGTTCGGTGCTGCGAATGGGAAGGCTATGACTTTCATTGGCGGTGGTGCAGATAACTACACCAAATTCTTGAAGTTCTTGGGTGACAAGAAGGTGCTCGGCAGTCCTTTCCAGATCAATTTTCCCGAAGAGCCAAGGTACAACGATTGGGAAGGCATGGAGCCTGTGCCACAGAAGCCTAAAAAGTGCAACGATGATGATCCTGAGTTCAGATGTCGATGTGTCGATTGTCCTGCTTCATGTCCAGAGCTCCCCAAGGTCAACGATGTAGAACGTTGTATGGTTGGAAGACTGCCATGCCTGAGCTTCGCCGTGGTCATTGTCTACTCGATCGCACTACTGCTGCTTGTTCTTGCGGTTTCCGGCCACGTAGCATATGCGAAGCACAAGCAGAGAAAGACTGAAAGGTTGCAGCTTCTTCAAGATGCTGCTCCAAGTGATGACGAAGATGAAGGTAACCTGGTGCATAGTGCTGGTATGCTGGACAGACCACAGCGCAACTATTACCTAAACCGGATTTTCGACCGAGCATTTAGCAAGCTTGGTCGCTTTTGTGCACGCTATCCAGGAATTACGATCGGCACCAACATCATTATCATTGGACTTCTGAGCCTAGGCTGGCTCAATTTCGATGTTGAAAAAGATCCTGTCAAGCTCTGGGTGAGCCCGGACTCGCAAGCCGCACAGGAGAAAGCATTTTTCGATACTAATTTTGGACCCTTTTACCGAACACAGCAAGTCTTTCTTGTGAATGACAGTGCTCCTGATGCATCCGTATTGAATTACGACACTCTTGCATGGTGGTTTGGCATTGAGGATGAAATATCCCGCATGGTCACGGAGAAGTCTCGTCTTTCGCTCGACGATGTCTGCTTCAAACCTACAGGTGATGCATGTGTCGTGCAGTCGGTCAAGGGATGGTTCGAGGCTTCAGATCTCAACGACTGGGAGTATCAAATTAGCCACTGTGCTGAGCAGCCAGGTGCACAAGAGTGTCTACCGCCCTTTATGGACCCGCTACAACCTGGTCGTGTTCTTGGTGGATATAAGAGTGTATCCAACATCACTAACTCCAAGGCCATGATTGTTACTTGGGTTGTGAACAATGGTCAACCGGGCTCAGATGTTGAACTTAGAGCTCAAGAATGGGAGGTCATGCTCAAAAACAGTCTTGTTAAAACACAAATGGAGGCTAGAGAGCGAGGACTGCGCATGTCTTTCAATACCGAACGAAGCTTGGAGGAGGAGCTCAACAAGTCCACAAACACCGACGCTAAAATCGTGGTTATCAGTTACATCGTCATGTTCGTCTATGCTTCCATTGCGCTTGGATCTACCAGTATGAGCCTGAGATCCTTAATCAACAATCCGTCAAATGCTCTAGTGCAGTCCAAATTCACCTTGGGCATGTTGGGTATTATCATCGTGCTCATGTCAGTGTCAGGGTCTGTTGGATTATTCTCAGCAGCAGGCGTCAAAGTGACATTAATTATTGCAGAAGTCATTCCGTTCTTGGTATTAGCTGTGGGTGTCGACAACATCTTTCTAATTGTTCATGAATTCGAGCGAGTCAACGTTAGTCATCCAGATGAAGAAATCGATGACAGAATTGCAAAAGCACTTGGGAGAATGGGACCAAGCATTCTCCTCTCTGCTTCCACCGAGACGATTGCATTTGCCATGGGAGCATTTGTCGGCATGCCAGCCGTCAAGAACTTTGCCGCTTATGCTGCTGGAGCAGTGCTTATCAACGCTCTATTGCAAGTCACCATGTTTGTATCAGTGCTAGCACTCAATCAACGACGAGTTGAGAGCCTTCGAGCTGATTGCATACCATGCATTGTGGTCAAGCGTGCAAATTCTGTCAGCATGCCAGGTGGTCACTTCTTTGGCAGTGATGAGGAGGGGATGTTACAACGCTTCATCCGCAGAACTTACGCTCCTGCATTGCTCGACAAGAAGGTGAAGACGATAGTCTTGACAGTATTCGTTACTATCTTCGCAGCTGGTCTAGCACTCATACCACAAATCAAACTTGGTTTGGACCAACGAATTGCTCTACCTTCTGACAGTTATATGATCCAATATTTCGATGATCTCTACGACTACTTCGGTTCAGGACCACCAGTCTATTTTGTTGCTCGTGATCTCAACATGACTCAACGCATTCACCAAGAGCAGACCTGTGGTCTCTTCGCTGCCTGTGACACATATTCCCTTGCTTCGATTCTCGAACAAGAGTCCAACAGACCAAATGTCAGCTACATCAACAGTGCTACAGCCAGTTGGATTGACAATTTCTTCTACTGGCTCAAACCTTCTTCCGGCTGTTGCACCCTCGATGATGGTTCACCTTGTCTCTCCGAAGACGAATGGTCACTTAATATGAAACGTCTCCCTGAAGGTGCACGCTTCGTCGACTTGGCCGAGAAATGGCTTGCAGCCCCAACAAACGAAGAATGTCCCAACGGTGGTGCAGCAGCATATTCCACCGCTGTCCTAATCGATGCAAACAACACCAACATCCCTGCCTCACACTGGCGTACCTTCCACACACCACTACAATCGCAGGACGACTTGATAAACTCTTATTCGGCAGCCCGCCGTATTGCAGATGACATCTCCGCGCGACACAAGATCGATATCTTCCCATACAGCAAGCACTACGTCTTCTTCGACCAGTACCGGTCCATCATCCATCTAACCGCCACACTTCTCTCCGTCGCCGTAGCCGTAATCTTCATCCTATCCTCCGTCCTCCTCGGCAGCCTAGCCACAGGTCTAGTCATTGCCCTAACAACAATCATGATCCTAGTCGACATCCTAGGCGTAATGGCCATCTTCAATGTCTCACTCAATGCCCTCAGTCTCGTGAATCTAGTCATCTGCGTCGGCATATCCGTCGAATTCTGCGCCCATATCAGTCGCGCATTCATGTTTCCTTCTCGAACAGTCATGGAGCGTGTCCGCAGCCGTTTCAGGGGTAAAGACATGCGTGCGTGGACCGCCCTTGTGAACGTCGGTGGATCGGTGTTCTCGGGCATCACGGTTACGAAGTTCCTTGGTGTGTTTGTGCTGGCGTTCACAAGATCTAAGGTGTTTGAGGTTTATTACTTCCGGATCTGGCTTGGGCTTGTCGTGCTGGCGAGTAGTCATGCTTTGATATTCTTGCCTGTGGCGTTGAGTCTGTTTGGTGGTGAAGGTATGTTACTCACTCACTCCCTTTTTCTCTATCTGTATGAATGATACTAATCTGTTTAAAACAGGATATATTGATCCCGATCCAGATGGTGGCTTGCAAGACGATTTGGCGAGTAGGAGTTATCGTGGTTTACTCGATAGTGATGAGTATTATGACGATGAGGATTAAACGGGGTTTTAGAGTGAACTGGTGTATGGAGGAAGGAAGGAAGTGGAATGAAGGAGGGAAGTTAACTACCTATATGCGATGCCACGTATGTACTTTATGTATGTATTATACACATATAGGCAGGTAGGTACTTATCAGGTGCGCACCCAATCAATGAATCAACCACTTGACCAGCAAAGAGATAGCAGAAAACCAGCGTCTAAATGAAACGAACGAAGCACTCTCAGATACACAAGGATTATTGTCACAAAGTAAGTATATGTATAGATGTGAATATGCCGTAGATACAAAACGACCATGCTACATGCACATTAGGCCTCCTATTCACATAAATACATATATGCTTGTTTATACATACATCCATGCATGTCCGTCATTCATATCAATCACACAGTACCCATCCGAGCACCATTCATTCCCCAACGTAGAACCACCTCGGGCTTGGTTTCGACTTTCGAGTTTCGATTTATCAATCTCGATCTCGATCTCGATCTTGGTTGTGGTTTTAGTGTCCGTGGTATGGTGCCTTCTGCGTCAGACCCGTAGGAGAAAACCCGTTTCTTCCTTCTATCGGTCTGCATATCTGTCTGCATATCTGTCTATTTGCATTGTTGCCTTGCAGTGTAGTGTAGTGTAGTAAAGTGTGGCAAAATCTTAGGTTGAAATGGCCCACACCACATCACATCACACCACGTTATACCACACCACGTCATAACACAACACCCTTGCTCTGTTCTGTTCTCATCTCATCTCATCTGATCTGCTCTGATCTGACCTGATCCGGTCTGCTCTGCTGGTGCCAGCGATAAGCTCTTGACCGTGATATTCCTGCTTCTCGATCTCCTTGGCCCTTATCCTCGATGCTTCGTTTTTGCTCCATGATTCGAACCATTGTGTTCGTCTCTCTTTCTGGTCTCAGACATTGTATGTTCGAGACTAGTGAATGTATGTACGTATGTATGAGTTTTGCATACGGTCGGGAGGGAGGGTGTCGGAGATGTATTGAGGATGGAAGATTCGATGGATGGGACAGAGAAGCTATGGGTGACAGGATTAGATTGGACTTTGTCTCGATGATTTGATGATGAGCTGTGGTCATCTGTGGGACTGCTAGTCTGTCGTCTTTCACCGATATCAGTTAAGAGTGGTCGTATACCCATCTTCTTGTGGCCAGTATTATACGTTCGTCACCGAGCCATACAAACAGCTCACTCACCCACTCCCACAAAATCATCCGCAAGCTCCTTAGGTTTCGCATTATCGTATTCATAAAACACCCCATTAAACGCATTGACCAAGAAATCCCTCAGCCGGCCATAAACAATCG
>Ga0181467_100774_pt1 | contig 13630 bp, 8 predicted proteins | sample InSIn5gowninarea_2_FD_119079 | JGI IMG/M metagenome (GOLD analysis project Ga0181467, IMG submission 119079) | Clean room microbial communities from NASA Spacecraft Assembly Facility at Jet Propulsion Laboratory, Pasadena, California, USA -... ... | reverse complement strand
TTGATGCAAAGCTCTGGCTGTCGATACTGTCGGTAAAGGTAAAGGGCGGAGAGGAGACTCCGGAGGACGCCATGTTCATTATGTGCGACGCACTCATACACGAGGGATGACAGCCGCAGCGGGCGAAGCAACGAAAAAGAAATCGGGCCCCCAAGCGGACACGATAATATGAATAGCTCTGATGAAATATTTCAGCAGGATCGAGTTGGAAGGAACAGATGACGCTCGTTCGATGTAAGCAGAAGGATTGTAGGATCCGCGCGACGCAGGACGAGGATATTACTTCAGACTCGTGTTGAAAGAAGAACCAATGGCTTGACAAGTGGGCTGGCACACGAAGGTTGGCAGCAGCCACGACTTCGCATAATCTCGTCCTCGGACAGCAAACTGGTTAACAGTTAGAGCAAAGCTAGCCTAAAAGCACAGTGGTTCAAGGCAGCAGATACGAAACAGGTTGGAGGGGTTCTCAAGTAGCGGACGTCCGGTAGCTCGAACCAAATTGAGTAGTAAGCCTGTAAGCGGACCCCTATGCGAAGAGACTATAGGTGGGTAGCTCCAAGCAGTCCACACTTCCTGCAGGCTCCTTACCGAATACTACCACCGGCCACGCCTGGCTGCCATGAACGCCATGCCGCCTCTTCAACGGCCACGGGCTATTGACACAGTTTCAAGCCCATGATGAGACTGATCATGTCGTGCTCGCTAGCGTCAGTCGTGCTCTTCAATGTTCCGGAGTGTAACTGAACAACTGACTGGTAACACCTTCTGAGAATGAGTTGCGGGTGGTTGGTTCAGATGAAGCTCCGGCATTGGCTGCTTGTTGCTATTTGGAGATCACGTTGTATAAAACTAGACTGCACGTGGCACCGAATGGGCATAAGCAGAGGACAGCTCCGTGCTTGGTGGTGTTGGCCCTTGTCGACGCTGTGACAAGCTTGGCAGGTCACTGCGCCTACATTGGGCCTAAGACACTCCTATGATGCACATATGTCGGAGGTTCTGTCCAGTTTTCACCGACGCTGTCATTTTTGCACTACAATACCCGTTAAGAGGAAGGCGGGAATGCTCCAAAAGCAACCAATAGTGGTGCCAATCTTGCGGCTAGGGCTCAACTAACGGTCACATCGAAGCCAAGGCGGCAGGGTGATGTAATTAAAGGTGGTGATCTTGAACAGCATGTGAGACATAATTTGAGGCTACCTATGTATAGCAAGACCCAGTTCTACAAAGGTAACAAAAGGGCACACTCCCTTGTCACCGTCCATGCTATTATCTACCCTGTTTAGTAGTTAAGCATTATGTCGTGAAAGTCACGACGCATGATTGTAAGATCAAAGATCGTAAAAACGAAATTGAACAGCAAGTGACAGATCAAGCCAGGTTAGGCCAGGTGTATGTGTACACTCAGAGCTTGCTGCAATATCACAAGCATAATGTCAAGGCTCCTCTGCAATGAGCCCGCTATTGCTATAGCCGCTCGATGGTCTATGATTTGTGGGTGATATCGTAGCGAGGCTTGTCATCTCCTCAATATAGGCACTATTGCAACTTGAAACTAACATAACGCCATTGTGGCGCTGATGTTCCGTCCCTACCGTCGTGAGTGTATCTGCGGAGAATAAGCGAAGCAATTGAGGCTTAAAATCCCCTATTGAAACACGATAGTAGTCGGCAATGGTAAGCCCAGCCTCGGAACTGATGTAGTTGTGCTGCGCCTTTGCTTGCGCATGGTCTTTCTTGAGCTTGTGCAACGAACACGGAAGACTTGGCTAGCAAGATGGGTGAACCAGAGTCTCATGTGTGAAGAACTGGAATCATGGAAATTTGTGTGTTGCGTTGGTGCGCACCGAGCACGAACCTCCACTGCCAGGTACGGGCTCGACGTAAGAGGTGATGCAAGTATGAGAACCTCAGCTCCAAGTCTTCTTGAACTAGGTCGAGCCTGTTCATCCATGATTTTTGAAGGGGGAAAAACGATTGTGAAACGCACAAGCCTGTAGACCTCAACCAGACGCGATTGTTGGAAGGTCAGCATTATGACCGTCAACTGAACTGCAAGGAGTACGGATATTGCAGGAAGGAGCAGTACTGGGCGAGGTTTTGAACGACCATACTCGAAGCTGGGAACAGAGAGGACCCTCCTCGAGCCTCATCTGCTCGTAGAGTCTCGTCAATGTCGATTTTTGTCGTGATTTCCACATAGTCTGTGCAGATGACTAAAACTCATGCTGGGTTGAACAGGACCGACTTCACCCGAAACTTGGCTTTGTACCCATTGGCACTGGCGGCGGAGCTTGCATATGTGCAGGCTTACGCGGTGCTGGTGGCGGCGGAGGCTTCCTTGCAATCGAGGCAGACAGCTCTGTTGCAGCAGACGATGTCACCTGTGGTGGTATACTGGTCAGATGCTGAGGTGCTTGGAGGGACGGAGTGTAAGACGGGACGATAGGAGTTTGTTGATATTGCTGGCCAACTTGTGACGTTTGTTGTTGCTGATGCGTATTGTTCTCTGTATCACTGTGCTCGTCGAGGAACTTGTTGATCTTCGAAGTCACTTTGTACTTCTGGTCCCAAGCCTTCGCTTTGGCCTGAGCGGTAGCTATCGAGTCTGCATGCTTCTCTCGGAAAGCGCCTGCTGACCGTTGTGCCTGATTAGCAGTCTGAGCCGCAGATTGTGCATCCGCAAGGCTGATTGACTGCGGATTTGTGCGCAGATTCTGTGCGGTCTGAAAGGCAGACTGAGATTGTTTCCATGATGGCATAGAAGTTTGTGAAGACGAAGGAGACGGTACTTGAGCTGCCAGTAGAGGAGTCGCTACAACAGCGTTCTCCTGGGAAGGTGATTTCATCCTTCCAAAACGTGCATGTAGCTCGGACAATTGCTTCGTACTTGACGGTCGCGCCGCACTGCTCTCGTTTCCCCACGGATTTTGTGCATCGTTGTTCCCAATTCCAAATTCTGGCACAGACACACCAGCTTTTTCAAGTCTACTGACCGCAGACTGATTTAAATACGGGTCAGTGCCCGGTTTCGTGGCAGCCACATTGTAAGGTGGTGGAGTTTCGATCACCGGAGGTGAAGTCGTGTTCTGTCTCGATGGTAATCGTGGAGGAAGTCTCGGCTGGCTTGATGTGGTGGGAGTCTGGGTGCGTGAGGGAACTCCAAGCACTGGCAGAGCCTCTCGGCGTACAGGAGGAGGAGGTAAATTGTCGGTTCTCAGGCCAGTACGATCCGCGCGATATGGTAGTGCTGGGGGGGCTGACCTTGCTGGCTGTTCGTCCTCTGCCGGTGGCGTAACAGCATGGTTCGTTTCATGGACCTGCTCCAGCCGCAAGGGTGCACCAAGACCCTCGCGATGAGGTGTGATCTCGTTCGGGAGTGCTGCTCCACCATGATAGTTGACATTCTTGGGTGGTGGACCGAACAAAGCCGGGTCCTTTAGGGTGGCCAGTGGTCTCGACACATGTTCTCGAGCGGATTCAGCTTCGGATTGCTTGCCTTTACCCATCCAGCCTGCCTGCGATTGATATAATCAGACTTCATGCTTCATGCTCCAGATCTTCGATCACACTGACCACTTGGTTTATACCCTTGAAATCGCCGCGCCACGATTCCTTACCGCCTTCTTTACCCTTTGGATGCCACCCGTTCTTCACTAAACCCCTCAAGTCGCTCATCCTTATTTGTTTATCTGAGTTTGAGATTTGGGAAAAGTGCGACGACGGCTGACCAATGTTGAGAATGTGAACGAATAAGAGGCTAACTATTCAGACGTCGCAGAGATTGTTGAGCGCGTCTGATCAATGGTTCGATATGTTATAACACAGTCATTGTTGGGAGCAATCATCAGTAAGTTGTTGTGCAGTGTCGAATCATGGACTGTGGCTTTGCGGTCCTGCAGACGACGTTTCTCCGCATCTGGCTGCCACCACGGGATCCGCCGACACTAAGGTAAATCAGGAAGTGGCAAGCTTATCCGAGCTTGATTGTTGTGCACTGTACAGTATATATTGTCGTTTCCTGAAGAGACAACATTATGAACCCAGCATGCGGCCGACACAAGCTGTGCAGCTCGCGAATATGAATCCAGCATCTTAGCCTCTTGCTGCCAACAGCAATAATTACGTGCAGGATCCCTCACAAGATTAACGTGGTTGTCTACGAGGCCTCCATTGATCCATCGCGTACAGCCTCATAACTCGATCTTCAACGTCACTGAGCTACTTCCCAGAATGGCTGTCAGCGGCTTTTGCTATGCCTGCTGAGACGTGGTAAATGGGCCACTATCCACGGTGGTCATCCAGTCTATAAGGGTTGGACTTGAGCTAGTATTCAAAGTGATGCAGCAAGAGGAAAACCTCAACCTCGACTTCATCGGCCGTACTGACTAGAAAGCAAGAAAACGAGACTAGCTCGCATGTCCTGCAATCTACAAGCGGCTTCGTTGTAAGTACCAGACTTTGCTTGTTACTAATGGCGGGATTACGCAGCTCGACACCGAAACTCGAAAAGAATATCGATGTTCTTGCTGTCTGACCCATCAGAAGTCGTTCTCTCACCTCGCACTTGGTCGTGGAGGATAATAAGACTGGTTGTATTTGTCCGAAGATGGTTCGGCGTAGATGTCCAGGTCGGTACTGCTTGATTTGATAGAGTCAGAAGCAGCATGAGTTTGAGCGAAAAGGCTGGGACAATGATGAACTGCTATTTCCAGCCTATGACCGCTGCAACACGATCAGGCACGGTGTTGCTCCCTCCAATCCTTGGGATGTTTGTCTCACCACTCGCAAAAAGCTCGTGGAAGGAATTACAAAAAGCCAGGACATGGGTCAGCAGCAGTAGTGTAACGATACACGACACAGCATAACACGTTTGCTAAATTGTCGTTGTAAGTTCTGTCAATTAGCGCCATGACCTGGGTGACGCTCATAAGAGTAAGTTTGTAAGTTTGTTCGCGTCACGTATCTGGGCATGGACACCGCCATCATACATACTCAGGAAACGTCTAATCATGTAATGATAAGCAATTTGGTTCACTTTGGTAAGTTGGCACGAGTGAGACTAGCAGAAATAGTTAGTAGCAGAGCCAGCTCGGTGTCCAATCCCTTCCGTCAGGCCCTGAATATCAAAGGCTTCGCCAACCGCCTCCTCACCAGATGACAAGGCTCCGGTGTGCATGCCTCGCGGAACGACGAACGTTCCGGCACCATGGAACAATGTGTTACAGGACACTATCACTAGCCATGTGGTCTCTACTTGCACAAACTGGAGACATGCATAAGTCTGTAACCCGACATGGTGTTCTGGAGTCTTTCTCACCGCCAATCTGGAAGCTGATAGCAGATAGAAATCCTTTATTATTTGACAAAAAAGAGACTTGCGCACTGCGAAGATCAATCTCAAATAGACCGTGTGAAGTACTTGTCGCACCACGAAACTGGAGCTAGGGAAATGTCTGTGGAGGTGAATCAAGTTGTGTGGAGTACGAGCACTTGTACTGTAGCTCTCCAAACACCTAAGGAATTCGGCGAGAATGCACGTCAAGTACAGGACACTAACCGGACTGTCTTGACATTATGCACTAATGTGATCGACTAGCCTCTGGAGGTGGGTGCTCCGGATCAGCTCTCGTCGTCAACGAAAGTGATGGTGATGAATGTGCCCACGGCCCTTGTACGAATTCTTACTGTGGTAGACAGCGATGTTATCAGGATCGTGAAGCTTTATTGCTCCCAGTATATCGTGGCATAAGTATGCGACGTGAAGGCTTACTGGCTTCATTTTGAGAGTCGGTACCCGTAATGAAAGACTCCAGTGGCGATACGTCTGACCATTGCGCTATACTGTAGACCTTTGCCGGCCAGTTGTTAGTTCACGAGCAGACGCAAGTACAGTACATAATTGTACGCTGTGCACATGGTGCAGCTTTCCCACTCCAACCACCAACTTCGGCTTGTTACAATAAAGTGGACTGAGCGACATTGATGCTGGGTTGCATTGAGCCTGGCTCGAGTCTCGAAGATATCAACGCTGCCACTGCAGATACAGAAACAGAGAAGAGCTCGTATAGTACTGTGGCCAGGACCTCTGACCAAAGGTCAGATCTACAGTACAAGTGGTGAAAAACGCGGAGGCGGAAGGGATAGCCCTGGTCGAACTTCTGCAGTGAGATTAACTTTGGAGCTTAGCGGCAGATCTGGCCCGAGCCCAGGCCCGACGATTTAATTTGTGCTTCTCTGTCGCCACTGTTGAAAGTTGTGGGCAGAAGGTGGCTGCATGATTCAAAGCAGTATGTTTGCAGAATTGGTTCAAAACTGATCCAGACTGTAAATTGTAGCCGAGTTCGACTTCGTTCACACTTTACGTTGGTGATGTGAAGGATGTCAATGATAGCGTTGCCACTGACGCTGATGATAAGCCTTTACTCACTAATCTTGGAGAGAACGACGTTAGCGTCAAGGTTGTCATTTCATCGAATCACCGTCGAAAAGCTTGTTGCACAGTGCAGTGTCATTTCTTCGAAGCCACCGAATCATTAGATTTTATTCGCAGATCCACTTCTAATAGCTCAACATCTGTGTGTGAATGAAAGACGATCATGCATGATGATAACGCATACTTCTCAAAAACGGCTGTTGGTCGTCGGTTATGCAGATGTTGGCACGCTCTACTCCGTAGCAGTGTCGAATGTGGTGGGGTTTCTGCGAGGACATACTGTACAGTATGAGCTGTGACTGATTAAAGGCTTAGAGACCAATCAACTAAAGTTCGAATTCTGTTGAAAGGACAGTCGGGAGTATCCTATAAAACCTTAGTGTTGGACTTTCGAAACGAAACTCTGGTCAATACGGTTGTGCACAAATTCTCTAGATAAAGATTGCCATACGTACTCAAGTACATGTACTGCAAACATTTTCATAACTCATGTTTATGGAGTAGTAATTTTTGTGTCATGGAAAACAAAGGAGCGTGATCAGCGTCGCACTCAATGTCATGTAAACACGTGGACGACCATCATGATTGCCTTAGGTTTAATTTGGGGAGGCCGAGGGTGCTCGCATGCTCCTGAGGGGATAATCTACCAAATTGCGGTATGCGTCGTACGCGAACACGACAACATGACTGGTTGGATCGCAAATGCTTACTTACATTATGCAGGCATGGTGGGCTGTAATTCGCAATTATTCGGCTCTTGGTTGGATGTCGCTCGTCCGTCCCTGAATCATGCATACAGTACGTCTTGGCCTGCTTATAACAAGTAAACAACGCGGAAGTCGATGCCAGCATCCTCCTGCCATGTGAAGTCTCATTAGCCATAATCACTACGTGCAGACCTTTTCATGTCATGTCGAAAGGCCACAAAACACCTGAAAGCCACCACGTACGTACTCGACTCTGACAGTGCGAATACTTGTATCCCCTAGCAAGGAGGGCAAACTTTGTGGTATTCCTCGCAGCCTCCGCGTTGCAGGCTACCGACACTTTGATATCTGCTGGAGAGCGCGTTGACTCGTGCTCGTGCTACAACAACAATCAATACTGGCAATACTTGTTGAACTAGCTGATTTAGAACTCATGCAACAGCCCGCTATCCAATGACTCGATGCGAAGCATCAGCTGTTTTTACAAGATGAGCTGCTATGCTACTATCCTGCGTGAGGCACAGAGTTTACCAATGGCTGATTGCAGGACAGAGGCATAACTTTGTCAGCTGAGAACACCCATGAACTTGTCGTCATTTTTCCGAGCGAATGGAGTACTCTGAGGCTGTAGACACTCTACAGTAGCAAATTGAATACATTAAGAATGTTGACGTTGCAAAACATGAGACAAAGAGAATTCCGGCTTCGATCTTTACCGAACCTATTGAAGCGTGAGAAAGGGTATAGCTTGCGTCCTCCACATGCCTCTGAGCTCGGTGATAGGCAAGCGTGGTCCGGTCTAAGTTGTCACCCAAAAGGTGGTATAAGACACTGCATGGCTTGAGACTCTGCCTTTGTCAGTATAGGTATGTGAAGCACGGCCGAAGACTTTATCGTACGGTGAGTGGCCCATATAGCAAGCAAGGGGTGTACAAAGTCCATTCGTAAGTGCATTCTACACCACGAATCAAAAACCAAACACTCTGGTCAAAAGCCGAGAGGCTTCACGTGTCATCATCATTTGTGCAACGATGACAGGGATATCCTGCATGCACAATTCTCCTCCCGAAGCTTGATTCACGGTTGGGGTGTTGGAAGTACGTAAAGCTTTGAACTTCCAGCCCGTTGCAGTGCTTGTTCTGTGCAACGAGCGGGAACAGCTTCTACTGTACTTGCAGAGACACAGCATCACCTTGTCATCTGTGCCTCGCTCGAGAAACACATGTAGTGCCGGCCGACTGGAGCAAAGCAAGGAGCGGTTGGCAGTGATTGGAGAGGGGTTCTTGGAGTTGTCAAAGTGCTGCCAAAGTGCATGAAGATAGCCTAGCTTGGCGCCGTAGCATAAAGTTTAATGAACCTAGTAGTGCCGAGCAGGACCTAAACCTGCAGCACTCCTTTACGAGATTTCCACTTGGATCGGCCTGTGCAGCAGAGCCTTGCTTTCTCTACCCACTCGTTTGGTGCCTCCAAGTCCTTGCGAGAATTCGTTCTTGCATGTTCAACTCTACCGAAGCACTGCTTTCCTTCGATCGTTGTGTTCTTGACCAACTATATTACCACCTTCTTCGTCTTGGTCATTGATGAGCCTCTGTAACGACAACGTTCATTCAGAGATTGTTTTGTTTTTGCCACCTTCGTCGAGAACGGCTAGCATCCTCTGGCCACTTTCATTCATTTCGGTACAGGATCAATTCTCCTAACTACCTGCACAACTGCACTGTTCACCCTCTTCATTCCATTGTAACCTTTTTCGATACCAAATCCTGCCGCCATCATCCTTCGGTATCAGGTGTCATCATGCATTCGTCCTAACCGTGCGGCAAGACGGAACACACGTTGTTTTGTTCGTGCACTGCGGCAATCCCAACAATCTTTATCCCTTTCGAATTCTTTCGACACCACCTTCACCACTCGATCTATCCGCTAATGATTGTCGAACAGCTTCAGTAGGCTGGTCCGAACCTTTTTTTGCTTTGATAGCTGGCATATTGAGAAATCAGGAAGACAAGAAAAGAGCGTCCATCTTTCAATAAGCTCAAAGAGAGTGCACAAGAGACGCCTTACAACCACTGGGTAAATAATATGGCAACTTTGGTCCAAACTTTGCCTCAGACCACTTCAACGATGCTACACAACCGTACAGGCTCAGATGAGCGTTACAATCCCGGCCTTACTCATCATCATCAGTCTTCTCGACCAAGTCAAAAGTTTGGTAGTACCTCGAATACGGGTTACAGAGGTGTCCCTCCCTCAGGTCCTGTAGCACCATACGCTTTCACAGCTACGCCACACTTAGGCAACAACGCTATAACACACAGACCACAGCAGTATAGCCCAACCATGATTGCGTCAGAGGCACCGCAGCTGCCGCTACTAAATCTCAGCAGCACTAGTCTGTCAAACAGCACGTCCTCAAAGTCTGTACCATCATCGCCGTCGAATGGCTTAGCATCAAATCTTAGATTTGACGACGAACCAAATACCACCAATGTGAACGCGACTGGTGCTGCGAAATCGACGCCAGATCGGTACCGGAGGAATGTCCGACGTACTGACACTGGGGATTCTGCCGCCTCAAAAACTTATGTCTCGGCTCCTCCATCTGGTTCCGGAATGGCTGCGGTTGGACAGTTGTACAACCAGCCTGGTCAGTCAGTAAGCTCTCGAAGTCTCAGTGCAAATACTTCCTACCGGGAACCTGCATATGGTCCTTCACAAATCAAAGGTGTAAACCAAGATGTACAATCGAGTGGACAATTGAGCACCGAGGCAGTTTCTCGATATCGCCAACAGAGTCTTGGTAATACGCAGCAACTCAACCACCAGCACATACCAATGAACACACCTACATCTGGGCACAGACATACCGGCAGCTCGGAAAGCACCAGCTCAGGACGATCGGCACGATCAGGTCTGTCATCCAGACCAACCTCTGCCCGAAATGATCCTCAGTCTCAGCAAGCGTCTCACACCCACCCTTCTCAGACAGGACAAAATGTGAAGCAGGATGCGCGCATGCTCAACACACCGAATCGACATACCGAAACCGGTAGACGTACCCCATCCGGTGTCAGCACTCCTTCGCCCTTGTCGAGACCTATGAGTTCAAATGCCGAGGAGGATGCAGCTGTGCCTTTGGCTGAGAAGGTCAAGGCACCTGTTCAATCAAGTCCGAGCCCAGCAGCTGAACACCTAGCTGCCTTGAACATGAAAGACGCAAAGAAGTCGAAGTCGAAGTTGAGAAGAGCATTTTCATTTGGTAGTGCTGCAGAATTAAGAAAGGCAACCGCGCAGGCGAATTTAGAGAAGAGCAACGCAGCGAACACAACCACCAAACGCTTCTCACGGCATGAGGAGGAACTTGACCCGGAATCAGCTCGTGTTGCTGCTAAGCAGGAAGCTGCAGGCTTGGGCGAGAGCATCTACTCGGGCCAAGGCAATTTTTTCACAGGATCGACCGATAATCTCTCGATATCGTCAACTGCATCGTCCGCTTCTCTCATGTTGCGAAAAATGGGCAAGGGGATGAAGAAGGGATCACGTTCGTTGGTCGGATTGTTTCGACCGAAGTCTGTTATCGGAGTGCCTGCCGCAGATGGTCCTGTGAATCAAGCTACAGCTGCACAAGTTTCAATGGTCACTGTGGAGGCTGAGCGCGAAAAAGTGAATGTCAACCTAGACCCTCATGTGCACCAAGGTGGTGGTACTGGCTTCCCCAAGCTTGAAAGAAATTCTATTGACAACAAGCTATCACTGGATAGTGGTTCGGTGTCAACGGATACTCGATCACGGCAGAGCATCGTCGGAGGCGAACGAGAACGTGCTGAAGTTCTGGCTGCAGTGAAGAAGGGCATTCTAAAGCGAACAGATTCAAATCAGTCTTCGCCGAGTCTAAGACCTGCAGATAGAGCACCGGAGCTCAGTCTACCAGGCATCCCACATGTCAATGACTCACCTCGATCTAGCGCTCCGAGCACACCAAAAGACGATACCATTTATCGGCGCACCGATTCCGTTACGATTAATGACCATCACGACGACTACTTTGGTTCTGTTTCTCGGTTCGCCAGCCTTGATTCCAAGACTAATGTTCCAATGACACCAAACCGCAATATTTCGTTTAGCCCTCGCATACAATTTCACGATACATGGCCAAGTGCCGAATATGATCGCCGTGGAGAAATAGCTACATGCAATCGTTTGACTCCTATGCTTGCTCAGCAAATCAAGGAAGAACTCAACACTTTCAAGATGGTAGGTCAGGTCAAATCTTCAAAATAGAATAGAGCTAACAGTGTATCAGGAAATGGAAGTACATGAGTCTTCCAAAATTTATACACATTTCTTCTAGGAGGAGTCTTTGCTTGCATTATAGCTGCTGGGGAAGCCAGACCTCATGCGTGGACTTTTCACTAATAGCACAACCAACTCCATTTTCTTTTGACTTTGACCGGTTGGACAATCCATTCATTCAGGGCCGAAGAGCTGGTCTTGAATACGATTTCTCGTGAGGAGCGGCAAGCTTGACGCCGGTTCAGGTGTATATTTCCCAGTCGTTCCACTCAAAAGGCGACTGCATTGACATGCATGGTGTTAAAGGAGCACGAATTGATGGATTACTCGGTTGAAACACCAGGTCTTAACCTAAAAACTTTAATGCATTTCATGGAGCATGAGCTCAAATACGGGGAATCCCCGCCTCCAAGTTATGAGCTGTAATTCGAACGGTTATACGTGATTCGGGCTGAAATTGTGAATCTTATTGACCTTCACATGATTTTATGACCAACGCGGATCTGTAAGTGAGCGAGCGGTACCTGCTTCCGTGCGATGTGAACAGAAAGGACGTGTGTCGAGTTGTCGAAAGGAACCGGATCTACGAGATGTGCTCTTCCGTGCACAAAGTATTCGAACGCCTGCTTACTGGCTACCGTAATTTGTGGTTTCCCCACTCACGTGTGTTGGAACTAAAGCAGTACTTCTCCTTCTTAATGTTGTTTCTCCTGCTCCATTGTTGAAATAATAAGATAAGATTGGTATACGAACAATCGCTGAGAGATGAGGTATTAGGGTATGTAATGCTTATCAAATTTCGGCGTGTAGGGTGTTGAAAATAGGTAAAATATCGTTTCTCACTAACGAGTTATGCTTAAATAAGCCTTGGCATCCAAATACTTTATGACCGGAGGAGTACTCCGTACGCGTTTGAGAACACAATGCCACAGTTCGTTACCTCTATTCAAAGTTTCTTGCACAGACGTGCTGCCATGGAAGCTCCGTCGTACTACTACTCCGAGGTTCAAGTTCGAGAACCGAGAGGAATCCACACTTTTTACAACCGAGCTTATGTGCATGATCCAGAGCATCGTTTGTATATAGACATGGTGATTGCTCAAGTCCATGATCGTTGTTCGCCATATCACAGACACCAACTTTCTCTTTTATCTTGAAAAGGTCCTTAACAATCTTCTTCTTAACCCCCGTTAACCACCAAATTGGCATCATGAATTCCCGAAGACACAGTGTAGTACAGGTTCAGAAGGAAGGCATAAGAGAGGCGGAAAATGTCCTTGTCCCTACACCATCTCATTTCGAGAAGCTATACCTGGCTCCTGAGCAAGCTGTAGCCGGTAAACTTCGACTCACCTTTGCCAATCCAGCTCCCATTGCTCTTGGAGGATTCCTTCTTGCCAGCTCCTCTTCAAGCGCCGCACTTATGGGATGGCATGGAGCTGGTGCTGGGACGGGTAATTCCGCTGCCTACACGTAAGTTTGCTACTCTTGGGCCCTAACCCTAAACCCGTAAAATCAAGCGACCGTTAACTTAAGTATCTAGTGGCGCATTCTACTTTTGCGGCTCCATCCTCCAATTCGCTGGTGGCATGGGCGAATGGCTTCTCGGCAACACCCTTCCCGCTACCATTTTCTTCACCTTTGGTGGATTTTGGGGAACCTTTGGAGCAGCAGGGACCCCCTTTTTCGCCGACGTCACACCCTACGACACAGCCGCCGGCTTTTACGACTCCTTCTCCTTTTTCTTCGTATTCATGGCCGTCCTCTGCTTTTTGTACGCGATCGCCGCAATTCGAACGAACGTCTGCTTTTTCACCATCCTGTGCTTGTTCACGGTCATTTTCTCGTTACTATCTGCCAGCTACTTTGGTGCTAGCGGCCACGAGGCAGCCTCGAACACGTTACGAATCGCTGGAGGTTATGTTACATTTATCGCAAACATAGTTGGTTGGTACCTTTTCTTCTCCATGATCTTGGAGGCGGTCGACTTTCCCTTCGTCCTCCCCGTGGGCGATCTTTCTCACGTCATCAAGGGCAGATCGCAGAAAGAGAAGGAGGCTGCTGGCATCGTGTAAAGGAAGAACATGACACAATAGCGGTCGATGAACAAGAGAAATACACATCCTCATGGACCGTGTTCGAGCAGCAAGAATACATACCTTCCTTAGCCAGTCAGTACTGCAAGGCACTATAT
>Ga0181467_100688_pt2 | contig 13708 bp, 13 predicted proteins | sample InSIn5gowninarea_2_FD_119079 | JGI IMG/M metagenome (GOLD analysis project Ga0181467, IMG submission 119079) | Clean room microbial communities from NASA Spacecraft Assembly Facility at Jet Propulsion Laboratory, Pasadena, California, USA -... ... | reverse complement strand
GCTGGTGCTGCTGCTGCTGCTGCTGCTTGTTCTGCTTTTGGCTTGGATGAGGACGAGGAGGATGCTTGTTTCTTGCCCATTGTGGATACTCAGGCTGAACAGTGAGAGCTTGAATGAATTGTGGATGCTGTTGCTGGTTGTGCGGTTGCTGTGTGGGTGTAGTATTTCCTCTATCTATGCTGCGATCACCAGCGTGAGAATGGTTCTATGCGACCAGTCCAGATATCCAAGCGTAAATGACAGAGCATGTAATGAGTATGGTAGCCCTCACTTATATAATGCGAATAGGTAATACAGTATTATGCAATTCAGAAGAGTACAAGCATGCTTCCATCTAGTGCGTGCCTCTTGAATATCTCGATTGGGTTGTGCAAAGCTATGCACCGAGGCAAGACAGGCAGGACAAGAGGCAAGAGACAAAGACAAGGACAGGTTGGATGAGGACGACTGAGTTTGATCTATATAACACGCCCCTCTTGGAGATTGGGATAAGGAGGATAGTGCACCGTAGCATACACGCAGGTCATCGCCTTACACTGCTCAAGACTCGCGCAGAGAGAGACGCGTAGAAGCGAACAGCAGCAAGCACAACAACAGCGTATATACAATCTACACCATCGAGCAGACATGGCACGGAGACAGCAATCAGCGGGTGGGATGGACATCATGGGGGTGTGAGTGTAACTCATCTGGTACTGCTGCTCCCCTTATACGCGGGACAAATGCATGCAAAACTCGTATACCTCGTACTGTATGGAGGAGCTCGGACACAGGCTGCAGAAAGGCATGGACGAGCATGACACAAAACACCGCATCAGGGAGAGCGGCAGATAGACAAATATATCGAGTACGAGCTGACACCCTTCACCACCCCCGCATCAACGCAGCCTATCCAACGTACCCGTAGCAATCACCTTCCTGCTCGCAATCGTAGGATGGTGGGCCGCATTCATCGGTCAGATCGTATACGAGCACAAGTATGATCAAGCGCACCTGCCAGGATCAGCAGTTGGCGTCTCGTGGTTTTGTAAGTGCCCTTCTTACGCTCCTGCACGATGCTGTACTGGGAGAGCCCGCAAGCTGATTTACCTCCCTTCTCCATCATCCGCGCTTCACATCGCTTTCGTTATGTATACGCAGCCATCTTCCTACAACTCGCTGTTATCGTTATGCTATTCCTGGTCTTGGCAAGAGGTACACTGGAGATCTATCGCTTCCAGGTGCGCCGCGCTCCGCCTCTCCTCTCATGCGATGCTGCTCGTTGACTGTCAGATGCTGATACTACTGGACCCTGCCATTCTATCGTACCCTCGGTCAACTTGGACGCGACGCCACTCCTTAATATATACTGGACCAATGTACTCCGCATCGGATCACCTTACTACACACGCCATGGCACATCCCCTCGTTCGTCACACCCAGCTCACCGCTTTCATCTCCATCCTCGTCGTCTTCTCAGTCATGGGTATCAATCAGGGTATCTTTGGTCCTGGAGGTTCACAATTAGCGATTGGAGCTGGCTGGCTTTTGTTGGCAATTGCGAATGTAAGTCTATTCCTTTACGCTAGAGGACTTGTCTTGTTCTTCATCTCCTTGATGCGATCTCCCGTATTGCATATACTGAACAATGTCCCGCTTAAACTGCAGATCCTATGGCTTCTCTTCATCACAGCAGACGATGAGACCCGTCTAGCGCTCGTCTTCTCCTCATACGCCTCCGAAGTAACTCCAAATCGAACACGAAGCATGATGCGTCAATCACGACGTACTTCATCAGCTCTCGGAATCTCAAGCAATAACGCCAATGGAAGCGTGACTGATTTCCATTCTCAACATACTCATGGAAGTCCACATCCCGGCAATAACCACATCAACAACATGAATGGTGGATACGGTTCCCATAATACCCTAGGAGGGGGCGGCGGCGGTGGAATGAACACGTACGCTAGTGGTGGTTCGGGTACTTATGGCTTAGCTGGTGGAATGGGCAAGGGTGTCAACACTGCGCCTCAATCACTGCATTCTATGCCGAGTCATGCGAATATGAATAATAATAATAATAATGGAGCAGGGTATGCAAATGGATCACCTGTTATGGGCGGAAGGGCGACTCCTGTTCAGCAGCAACAGCAACAGCCGATTATGCAGCAACAACAACAAATGCCTACTTCGAACGCGATAGCAGGTGTTTCTCAGAGTGCACCTGTACAGATGCATCCTTCCTCCACTATTCCAGCATCAATCGGACAACAAGCACCAACGACAGCGGGGCAGGCAGCGGCACAGCAGCAAACACAACAGCCAACAGCAGCAGGAGCAGCGGCAGCGACAGGGATAGCAGGCGCAGGAGCAGGCGCAAACGCAGGACAGCACCCCACAGCACCACCATTCGAAATGAAAGCCGCTTTCAGCTATACAGCATCAGCTGATGATCCGAATGAAATTAGCTTTGTCAAGGGAGAAATCATGACTATTTTGGATAATAGTGGGAAATGGTTTAATGCTAGGAAACAGGATGGTCAAGAAGGGATAGTTCCTAGGTATGTTCTTTCTCATTTCTCGCCGTCTCGTCTCTCGCCCTCTCGCCTCTCACCTTATCTCTTCCCTACTCCTGACTTCTCTGAGATATATCGTTTGATTGACATGGCTTTCTCCCTTCCTCTCTCTCGCTACAATAACAGCAACTACCTCGCTTTCATCGAGTCGTGATGGACGATAATAGAGCGGCAGGAGGTCCGTACTACTTTGCGGCTACTGTAGGTTTCACTGGCTGGCCCGGTGTCCTCCGGCTGGAGAAATCCTCCTCTTTCCTTTCCGTCCACGAAGCGACACGATCACGTACAGCATTCTAACGCTTGCCATGCCGTGTCACGGGGTCACGGTATACGACGTACGATTACTTGTGTTGCCCCACCCACCTACCTCTTATATGGGCGCACAGATTCAAACGACCATCCCTCCATGATCTTCGCTCATTCCCTTCGCTTTCCCCTTCCTTTTCTTCAAGCAGTTTAATCCGTATATCTTCCGCTCATTCTCTGTTCGCGCCTTTTTTTCTTTCCTCCTTCTGGTGATGTTGTAGCATACGATAACGAACTAGTTCATTCCGGTCTCGGTCAGTGCGACTATGGCGGGTGAAAATCTTGCAACGCTGAATGATAGTAACGAAGAAGTATTACTTGTCTTACGAACGAGAAATAAGATGACAAGCATTTAACAGAGAACTCAAGCTCAGGGAGAGCGCTACACCACAAAACCTAACGCTACAGTCACCTAACGGGAAAAGTATGGCATGAAATAAGATAGGAGTCACGTCCAATTCGCCGAGCGGCACAGGTCATGTGCAGAACTTCGAGGCCAATGGCTGGGATCCGCCTGGAAATTCTCAACGGTCGTCCTATAAGCGAGGAGCGATCTGAATCAACGAGGTACAGCGACGTAATATGTCAGTGGGTCATTTTTAGTTGAGCGTTGAAATGAACCTTGAGCGTATCAGGGATCGCAGAGGATGAATTAGACGGAAGAGCTGCCTTTTAGAAAGAGGTATGGTAGCAAAGGTGGTCATGGTGCGTGAGAGGTTCATGAGGTTTAGACGACGGTGCATCCAATGATAGGTGCTCTGCGACCCTTAGGATTGCTTTGCTTTGCTCCACGATGCTGTTCCTTTCTCGATAAATATGTTCTCGTCTTGGCTGTCCGGACGTGATCGAGCGACATGGTTAATTCGGGCCACTAGTCTCCACCTCTTGCTCAGAGGGAACAAGAGGGAGAACAAAAGGGATGCGATGAGAGTGTGATACGATGGCTGTGCTTGCGAATGGCTCAGAGTCAGCGGGAGCTTCAGGGGGTCTCTCACGGAGGAGTATCGCATCGGCTGCTGCATGCAGGATCTGAGCGGTCCTGCAAGTACTGCCCAGCGAGTCATGATTATGCTAGGTACTTGATGACGTGTTTTGATTGCACGCTGGCATTCTCAACTCAGCTACTTGGGGTCTTGCTTCGCAGCACGATCAAGGTCATGTCTTCTCCAGCGTCAGTTCGGTTGAGGTGGTAGAGCATGATGCAGCGATACGGGCTGATTCTTTGACCTGTGCTTGATGTGAGTGACAGCAATACGAGACTGAGGATTGCAGGAAGGTATAGCTTGTATGGCCTGCTATTATTGCGAGTTGAATGAAGTTGTAAGCTTGCCTTCTCTACCGTGCTTCTTCTTCGTCGGTCTCCAATCGACCACATGATCGCATGCTGCAGAGATGTCGAATGTAGCTGCTTGTACTTGTTAGTAGTATGATCCATACACACGCCAGCTTTTGCATCATCAAGGAGTACCGTATCGTACTAATCCAGCAAGATTCAAGGAGATGCGCGCTGTCCCCGCTCACACAAGAGAGGAAGAACGATAGAAAAGCTGTATTAGTCAAGCGAAAGCTCGCTGGACGGGCATTGTGGAACAATTGCAAATAGGATTGTAAATGTTTACAGTCGCTCTTTATCAGACGAAACGCTCGTCATCTGATTGATTGAAATGATGAAGTCGTCTTCGCTTCCTCGATCGTATATACCCGCCACGGGTCAGTCCATGCGGGGACCCACACTCTATTCTACAGTAGTATTCCCGTGCGGGCTGAGGGGGACCACAAGGAAGTCCGACAAGAGGCCTTATTAATTGTGTCATCGGTTATGAAAAGCTCCGAAGAAGCTGAGAAGCTTGAGTTGAACTATTAAGTGGAAGCTTCAAACGGAAAGGAAAGCTATCGGTCAGGTTACTACTTTGCAACTCCTCCCTGAAGCTCTTTCCCTTATTACGCTTTCCCAAGCTCTCCCACTGGTTGACAATTTGAGTTACTTCGACTTCCTCTCGAGACAATAATTGCCGCAGCCCCGACCCTGCACCACGACGAGGGTGGCCTGTCGATTGCCTTTTGGCTCTGTACATACGCAACTGAGGGAGACAAGGAAAAGAAACAGAAGAGTAGATTGGCAAGATAGGTCCAGCCTGCCATGGCTTTCAGCTGGGGCGGCGGAGGCGACGAAGGAGAGTCGCCCGCTTCGAGCTCCACGAGCGGTGACGGTGGTGGTAATAATGCAGGACGTGGCTTCTGGCTCGGAGGAGGAGGGAACAGCGACCGCTCAGAGGATGAGAGCGACAGTGGAGCGTATGGCCTGTTCAACAACGACTTCACGGGATACCCGAGTACGAGCACGAGCGATGGGCTTTCCCTGGATTTCTGGAGCATAGACGATATCAAGCCCATGAACCTGGTCGGAGGTGGCAGCAACAACAGTAGCAGTGGTGGTCAGGGAGGAGCTACTACGGCAGCAGGAGCAGCAACAGGAGCAGGAGAGCAATACAACGATCTATTCGAAGACCCGCTACTGAAAGCTCGCAAGGAAATACTGCTGGGCAGCTCTCCCGACGCTGCAATGGAGACATTCGATGATCTCGCAGGATTTGGATCTGCAGGGTAGGGAGGGCACTTGTATAGGTAGGAAAGGCAGTCGCAAATAGCTAATGTCGCTCCTATACTGTTCGAACAGTCCCACTCCGACGAATGCGACCAGCAACAATCCCCCCAGTGCGTTCGCCGCATCGAATACAGCCTCAAACGTCTTCGGTCTTTACTCGGACTCTGGATCAACACCTGGAAATATGCAAGTACTTGATCCAGGCTCACTCTTTGGGGGCGCACCTTCCTCAGTATTCACATCTCCATCCACATCGAACAACAACGATGGCATCAACATGCAGGATCTTCTCGGTGTTCAGCCTCAAAGCTCGACTTCTGCATTTACAGGCTTCAATAGCCAGAACATGATCGGGCAGCAGCAGCAGCAATACTACCAACAGCTACAGCACCAGCAACAGCAGCAAGGACAAGCTTCTGGGCCATCGTCACTGATCTCCCCGCAGACCTTGTTCCAGCAGCTCTCGTTCTCCTCCGGTGCGAGCAACCCTACCAACTCAAGCAGCTCGCGAGACTCTTCCAGCGATCCACCAGGTGGCAGTGGGGCCTTTTCCTTTGCAAGGCGCCAGAGCAGCAGTGCATCAACAACAGGCGATTCTACCAGCTACGGACAGTCCAGCGCACAATCTCATCCCACCATTTCACCCCAATCGGCCGGTCAGACGTCTTCGTCAGCGTCGACAACACGCATAGGCACAGCTGCAAATTCGCCACCGTCGCAGCAGAACACTACTGGTCTTCGTCAAAGTAAGTCAGGCTCGTCATTAGCGAGTCAGGTAGAGCATCATCAGCAGCAGCATATGAAGGAGAAATCCACTACAAGTCATAAGATGCCAGCTTCGCAAAGCCACAATGGATCGACTATGCTGTCCATGCCGGACAAGGCTTTGCAGCAACAAGCAGCCGAGACAACCGGTGTAGTCAAGCATGTGATCCGAGATAACACTCTTCGCGCGCCAGACGGCTCATCATTATGTCAGCTGTTGGTCCTCGGCCTGCCTGATGAAGGTGCACGAAGTCGCGTAGAGACCCAAGTCAAAATTGGTCTTATCCTCCTTCGTCCCAAAGCGCAAGCGCAATTAGCGAATCAAGCGCCCGTCCCTACCGCTATGAACTATAAAGATCCCAAAGGCGCATTGACAGCAGAAGCTAATCAGTATTTCGATAAAGTCGGCAACTGGCGGTATATTGCTCTTCCTGCAGTGTCGAGCGTCAAGCGAAGAGCGAGGAAACATTACAAAGAAGGCATATCACCGGAAGAAACGCTCTACGCCGATATCAAAGTCGTCTCGGCATCTGTTCCCTCGCGCGAGATTGCAATATGCCAGAATTGTCAGCAGAGAGAGGTGAAAAGACAGCAGCGAAAGACGCAGAATAGAAGTAAACCGTCGGGAGATATTGATTCGGGGAGGGAGGATGAGGAAGGCCTATCAGAGGATGAGCTAGCCAAGCGCAAGGTGAGCATAATATGATCCGCAATGATCTGCTTATTGACTCATTGCTGCATGTCTGCTCATGCAACCATTCAGATCGTACTCTTCAATTGCGGACAGTACCTCGACTTCACAAGTGGAGAGACCGTCATACCCACTCGTATAACATGTTATTGCCGACACCACAAAGAGAAATATGGCTTCAACATCACATATACGTTAACAGATCACCTCGGTAACGTCGTCGCGACAGCAATGTCGCCGCCTATCTTCCTCACAGACGATCACAAAGCCAAACCTACACGACCGGAGGATGTCGATCTCGGTCATATACCTTCGCTCGCTAGAGTCGCCAACGGACCTCTGGGCGGTCTATCTCAACGGAGCAGTGCATGGAACTCGGCCGCTTCGTCGATGCCTAGTTCTGCAGCTAGTTCGCAAGCTTCCTCCGTCACCAGCTCGGCTGCACCCTCGCGTTCGAACAGTGTGGAGAACCTGGACGAACTTCACCAGAACGCTACTAGTCATTCTACAAAAGCGCGCAAAGATCGTTCTGCCAAGCCCTACAATCTAGAAAGCCGGCCATCCAAGCCGAAACGAACGAACAGTCTAAACAGGCTGAACAGCTTTGCTATGACACCCATGAATCTGTCTGCACCTGGAAGTCCTCGACTGTCAGGCTTATCGCCTCTGACAACAAATACCCAATTACCTCCCGAATACCTTGCAATGAGCAGCGCTTCGTTACAGTCGTACGGCGATATGCTGCAAAGCTCGACTGCCGAAGCCAATAATCTCAACTCTCTGCCACACGATCATCAAAGTCCACATTCGAGCGTATCAGCCCCATCTACTCCGGGTGCAGGCAGTCTCGACTCCTTCTCGGCTTCGTTACAATCTCAAGCTGGTCTTAATTTCCCTGCAGCGTCAGGCAGTGTAACCTCTACGTCTGACGAACAAGCCTCGAGTAGTTCGAGGTCAGTCGAGCAGAGTCCTATGTATCCTCACATGGCTCCTTTGCCTCTACTACAGCAGTCTAGTCTAAGTCAGCATCTAGCATCCCTCAACATGGCCAACGCCAATGCCCTCAATCAGCAACCCCGGCCGCGAATCAGTCGGATAATACCTAACGAGGGCCCGACGCATGGTGAGTTCTGCCTGTCTTTTACATTTTCCCTATTGCTGATCCATACCTATTACACTATCAGGCGGAACAGAAGTCATCATCCTTGGTGATAACTTTACTACCGGTCTCGAAGTGACATTCGGCGAGACGCCTGCTGTATCCGCGCAAGCCTGGGGCGGCAACACTCTGGTCTGCATCCTACCTCCATCGCCGTCGCCTGGACCGGTTGTAGTTGCCTTCAAAGGCCTTCCTCTTGCCGTCAACGATAATACTGGCCTGCAACTGTTCACTTATGTCGATACCAGCGACAAGGCTCTAATGGAACTTGCCCTTCAAGTAGTCGGCATGAAGATGTCTGGAGGTCGCATTGAGGATGCTCGAAACGTGGCTCGCAGAATCATTGGTGCAGGCGGAGCAGGAGCTGGGTTCTCTCAGTCGACACCAATGGGCCAGCAGGGGAACAGTGGCTTTACCCAAGCCTCTGCTGGCGCCGATGCATCCCAGACGCCAGGCCAATTCCTCGCTATGAGCGCAGGGAGCGGTACGCGAGACTTCCAAGCTATGATCATCAAGCTGCTATCCATGCTTGACGTTGACTACTCCGACTCGTCTCCAGACCTACCTTCGAATCCTCTCGACCATCTCACCGAGCACAAGCATACCTTACTTCATCTGGCTGCCATGCTGGGTTTTCATCGCCTTGTATCCTGGCTCATCGAACGGGATGCAGCCTTGAACATGCAAGATAAGCATGGATATACGCCTCTGCACTTGGCGGCCCTGTCTGGTAGAGTCACCATTACAAGGCTTTTGCTGCAAGCCGGGGCGATCCACGACACCAAGAATCAAGCTGGCCAGACGCCAGTTGATATAGCTCGCGTGCGCGAACAGATTGATGTTGAAGCACTCTTCACTCGTCATACGCCTTCAAGATCTGCTTCTTCAGCTTCATTGGCAGTATCGCCTGAGAGAGAGCTAGCTGAGAGGTTTGTCACGAGTCCACGGTTATCAGCACAGCGAAAGACGTTCTCCTTGCCGTCGGAGATCTCCTCTGCCGAGAATAGTGATAGCGACAGTGACTGGAGCGGAGATGAAGACGATGACGAGGCTCATTTCGCCTCCGAGTCAGAGCTGGAAAGTCACATATCCCGACTATCTAGGGTGCACTCTGCCGCCTCGCTTACGCGGGAGCTGCCTACGGTAGATCAAGATGGGGCAGATAGCGGAGTGGACGTTCGAAGTGTCGGAACTCCGCCCCATAGCAACGATGTCGACCGAGACGACGATGCATACTCCGACAGTGCATCATCAGCCTGGCTCCCGAAGTTACCGTCTGCTCGACTTCTCAGCAAATTCTCGAAGCTGAAGCTACCAACACCGCCTAGCATAGCGAGCTGGCGCGGTATAGCTTCAGCTGCCATGTCAAACTCGCCCTCTGCGGCATCCCTCTCTCTCAGCTCGCATATCTCCACACCTACCACAGTACCCGACTCAGAAGCGGTGTCATCTGTCTGGCCATCTACATTGCTCCAGGCTGCACAAGCTTCAGCCTCTATACCTCTCAAGGATGGCAACGTATTAGGCATGCGAGCCAGCCTCAGCCGCGCCTTGGGATATTCCATAGATCACATTACGGAGGATGCCCTCCGATCCTATTCGTATCATGCACAAAAGTACGGCAGTACGTTCCGCCGGGACAAGATGTGAGCTGGTCTTGTCTTCTCTCGAGGTGTCCAGTAGCTGTGTTGACGAAGGCTGATCATGCTACTACTGTCCAGGCTGTATTTCTTCTGGCTGCCCCTCTTCCTAATAGCCATGATTTGGGTATACTGCCAAGCGTCTGCATTCGTTATGAGCACTTTAGGCATTCTCAAAGAAGCGGTTGTCGTCAAGGTTCCAGTTCTGGCGATACTTTGAAAGTACTCATGATAATCATAATAATACAAAGTACTTATGATAATCATAATAATACAAAGTACTTACGATAATCATAATAATATACGGTTAAAGTGTACTTCTATACGGGGTTGACCATGATATGTATCCGTTCTGTTCAAAGTGCACAGCAAAACAAACAGTCATTCTACCATCCCGTGTGTCGCCTGCCGTGTTGTTTCCAGAAGGCAACTTGGACCCGCTGCACTTTGACGACTGACCCTTACTAGCACAATAAACCTTGCTCATCCGTCCAAATACGAATAAATCTATTATGATACAGGATCGCACAGCGACATGCGAGGATATTGCAACTAATAATCATCGCCTCGACTGACTACCTCCTTGCATGTCGGGCGAAGCAGGACGGTATGTTCAAATTGTGCCGTCATTGAACCTTTGACATCGCACAGAGGTGGGTAAGCCTGTACAATTCCCTCTTTGACGAGTTCTCGGAGCTGTTGAGCAGGAAATGGCATGCAGCCAGGTCAGCATGAAGATGCTTGGGCAGAGAAGAGTCCGTTCAAATACTTACACCAAGCAAATAATTCTGCTCGCCTACGCGGTCAAGGTACCGTCTGCAGAATGGCAAGCTCCCAAATTCCCGATTGATGGTATTGAGGACCTTCTTGGCACTCTGTAAGCGCAATGATCGATGCGAATAATCCAAAACACGGGCATAGTGTGATGTTTCTCCTTCATCGTGCACTTCTCCACGACCTGTACTGCCGAAAGTCTCAATAGCGAAGTAATCGCCTTCCTCCATTTTCGTTTGGTCGGAGGACTTGACGATGGGGACTGCTTTCGTTCCATGGATGCTGTATGGGTGGATCGTGTGGCCTGTCAGGTTTCGGATTGATTTGACTGGGAAGTTAAAAAACGCAAGTTCAGCTAATGCGCTTGGACCGGCATCTTAAGGGAGGGGTGTTTGTGAATTCACCTTGATGCGTTTGGCCATCTGCCTCTACCTCATACGACTCCATCACTTCCTGAATAGCAGCACCGAGATCGCCCACCCTGACATCGATACCCGCTTCTCGGACACCGGTATTCGTAGCATCCCTCACTGCATCAAGTAGTCGGTCATACTTGTGATCCATGGACATTGTGAAAGCAGAGTCGACGATCCTTCCATTCACTTGCACGCCAATATCTACCTTGAGGACGTCTGAAGGACCTAGCACTTTTGTATCTCCAGCATTCGGCGTATAATGCGCTGCGCAGTGATTGACCGAGACACCAACTGGGAAACCCATCCCTGATCTAGGATACCCAGGTCCTCTCGAGGTGAAGCTGCCATCCACTTCGACTAGTGTGCGTGTTGTATTCTCAATAAGCTCAGCTATGCTTGTCATTGTCATGCCTGGCTTAATTGTCCGTTGCGCATACTGTCGTACTTGTCGATGAACCTCGGCGGCTTTGCGGATTGAATTGTAGTTGAAGGCGGACTCGTTGGGGTCCTCCTGCATGATGATGCGTTCAAGATGGCGCTTCTCTTCTGATGTCGTCCTGTATGCGTTGCTGTGAACACATACATAACCAGACGTAGGTAGGTGATTGATCAGTACAAGACGATACCGCAGACTGGCCTGGTCCGACTCACTCTCCAGTGTACTCGCTGACCTCTCCTACAGGGTACTGTCCACTCGGATACAGCTTCGAGAGGCCGATAGATGGAGGATCTGTCTGCTTCATGGCAGGTCCACCAGCAGCAGCACCTGCACCTTTAGAAGCAGCGTTCTTCTTCTTCTTTGGCTTCTTTTTCTTCTTCTTCTTGGCTACACCATTAGAGTCTCCGCCAGCTCCATTCACACCATCTGCTTCATCATCGTCGCCGCTGTCGCTGTCTTGGCCGTTGTCCTTGTCGTTACTCTTGTCCTTGTGCAGCTGATCCAGCTCGTCCTTCACTGCCTGGCTGTCTGGCACTGGAACCGAGGGAGTCGCAGCCGCATCCAGCTTAAACAGGGGTTTATCCTGCACCTGCGTGGGTTCTGCCATTCTCTAATATAATGGATCCGCACACTATGAAGCTGTTGGAAAGTGCAAGAGAAGTGCAAGACTTGGTTGTTCAAGAGCTGGCAAATTATGCAGAATAGGGGCTCGCCGAAGTGGCGTATATACTTGGACAACTACCGTAACATGGTTAGAGCATGGCGACACTATTGGTAGCAGCACATAGCCAGTGACGCACGTCCATCAGACACAGTCATGGTTGGGTTCGCAAATGGATACGCGTGTTTCTGAAATGCAAATCTACAACACTGCGGAGAAATGATACTAATACTGACACTGATATCGATACTGACACTGAAGGGCACTGCACTGCACTGCCTGACTTCGATGCGTGTATGACTCAGTCGAATGATAATCTTCTTCTCCTGCTCCTGCGGCTCTCCAAGTTTCGTTCTGTGTTGCTATGATACATATTTTGGTTGTTGTGAAACGCCGCTTGCAAAGGTCGGGCTGATGATGGTGGAAGGGAAGCATTCGCAACATTGTATTTGTTGTATGGAGGCCATCATCCTCCTTCGTCTTCTACTTCCACTTATTTCTAGATCCAATGTGCCTGTTCTTTCACACCCTGCAAGAACTTCTCCATTCCTTCTTTATATTCTTCCTTATGTTTCCCAGCATCCCAGAAATCAGCATTGATTTCCAAATGAACATCAAGTTGACTTTTAGCTTCATGAGCATATTGAATAAGTTCTCGTTCAGCTTGTGATCCTTTAATCCAGAGTCCTTTGCTTAACCCGTCTGTCATGTCTTCATTCTCGAACACCTTGCGCCATCCTTCATTGACGCAGTAGAAATAGGTTTCGGTTGGGTCGACTCGAATATCAGTAGCGCATGTATCGCTATTATCCCATCTGACGCCTTTGTATGAGTTGTTCTTCTCCATTCTCAAGACGTGAGGGTATTGGCCTCCTCGACTTTGAGCATGGTACGAATCACGCACGTGGCGAGTACCTCTAGCTCTGAATATAGATTGTCCAACGAAGCTTTTGAGAATGTTGGGTGAGACTCCGAGAGCATCCAAGATGGTAGGCATGATATCGAGCGCAATAAAAGGTCGTATAGGGTCCTGCTCGATTCGCTTAGGTAGAAGACCAGGAGCGCGAATGAGCAAAGGAGCGCGGTAGATATGCTCCCACCAGCCATAATCGACGTATACTCCGTCTTCTCCAATTCGAGGACCATGATCGCCTTGAATGACGATGAGACTCTTATCGAGAAGATTGCGCGACTTGAGGTTGTCAAAGAATACTTCAAGGTCCTTGTCGGTCTGTTATGCGGCAGAGAGTGGATCAGCAAGAGCTATTCTGCATTTGCAATATAGCGAAATTAATGAAGCGACGCACCTGTCTGACTACATTCAGATAGTCGTTCGTCCACTGTGTCTTTGTGTATTCAATCTTAGGCGTCCAAGGAGAGACGGAGAAAGGATGATGCATAGTAGAGCCAGCTGTAGCCATGAAGACCTTTTCTGATTTATTGAGGCGTTCGTCTACCCAATCCCAGATCATGGGGTGAAGCTCTTCATCCGAATAGCCGAAGTAGTTCGTCCCTGCATATCAACGAATATCAGTCAGTATATGACTTTCAAGGACTCGAGGGGAGGGGAGGCGTCTTGGAGCGACAGATGCTTGCGAAATGGTAGGAATACTCACATTCCTTTTTATGACCGAATTTCAAAGTCATAGTGTTGGAATCATAAATAGTATCAAATCCTTCACGTTCAATAACTTCAT
>Ga0181467_100937_pt1 | contig 13743 bp, 2 predicted proteins | sample InSIn5gowninarea_2_FD_119079 | JGI IMG/M metagenome (GOLD analysis project Ga0181467, IMG submission 119079) | Clean room microbial communities from NASA Spacecraft Assembly Facility at Jet Propulsion Laboratory, Pasadena, California, USA -... ... | reverse complement strand
TAGCCTAGTGTAGGAAAGAGATTTTGCGTTTCTTGCTAGAAGAAGATAGACTTTGAGGACTACTGCGTGTAGTAGGTGTTTGTTCTCTAGGGGAGCTGAACAGAGATACCTGCCCCTGTATTAGTGTAGCAGCTGGATACTGCGTGTCTGCTTCTGTACTTTTTGCAATTTGCCCTCCTCTTATCTGCTGATCAGATACTCTTTCATTCCAGATATTGTTCTCTTCTCTGAGTACTTCTTGCTCTTCTCTCTAGGCTCTCTGCTCTTCTTCACTAAGCTCCCTTTCTTCACTAAAATCTGGTAATAGATCCTATTCTATCCTAGGTTCTGTAGGCACACTTAGGTTGTTAAGTGTCCTTGCTGTTGAGCGTACACGTAAGCCGCGTATACCTGTACACTCTAGGGTTGGCTTTAGTATATCTCTAGGTAGCTCTGGCTCATAAGGAATAAAGATAGGCGAGCTCCTCTTAAAAGGTCTACTCTTAGCTTGTGTCTAAGCAGCCTTGCGCAAGCTTTGTTTTGCTGCTTTTGCTTCCTCGCTGGTAGCGTATTTCCTAGGCCTGCCTGCTGGCATGCTGAGGCGGGGCTGTAAAGTAGCCTTAGTAGAGGAAAGCTAGGTAGGTAATAAGAACAACTACTAGTAGAGAAGGCAGAGGAGGTTATAATAAGAAAAATATATAAGGGGGGGGCTCCTAACCTAGAGACTAACGTGCAAAATCTAATAAACCTAATGTATATCTCCTAGGCTACTTAGGGAATAGTTGTAGCAATCCTTACTACTTAGTTATTAGCCTCTAGTATTAACTACTAGGATTATAGATAAGGATCTACTTACTATAGGACAGCTTATAAAAGAGTTAGGGAAATTTACTCTTTTCTATTACTATATTTACTATAATAGTATTTGTTACTATCTATTATAGTAACCTTAGGCTCCTTATTTTTACACTAGTAGCTTAATAGATACCTACCTAAGAAACCCTTAAATAGTAGACTTAGTAGCATCTATAGCGTTAGCTATTTCTATATCTATACCCTTATTCTCTCCCTTAGCACCTTCTACAACCTCCTATAGCTTCTTAGGGAGGCAGTATGCCTCCTTAATCTTTTTAGCTACGTTGTTAACCTTATAGTTAAACAAGTTGCGATTAGTTATATTCTATACGCCTAGGTTAGAGTCCTCTAGTACGCAGCTACTACCCTGCTTATCTGCTAAACCCTACTATTTAGGGATGTTAAAATTAAGCAGATTAGGGCTGTTAATAATGTCTATGCCTACCTTGTCCTATACTAGGTTAGCAATGTCTATTACTATCTATTATAGTACTTATATTTAGGGTTTGCGCTTCTATAATATGCAGGAAGGGGGTAATGTCTACTAGTATAATGTCTAACCTTAGGTTAAGTATTATATTTATTAAGTGCGCCGTGTTGTTTGTATTAAAGTAGTTATAGGGGATGTTCTGCAGGTAGTTAACTAAGACGTGTTTTGTTTGCTAGTATAGTCCTAGGAGGAGGTAGCAATTGCTAAACTTGTTGTAGAGCTTAAGTTAGCAGTATTACTACTGTTACTTAAGTTGTACTGTTAGAAGAAGGCCTATTACTGCCCTCTCTAACTTTGTAAAGAGGAGTAGAAAAGGGGGTATAGGATAGCTGTCTGCTAAGAATTAAAAGCTCTTAATGTTGTCCCTTATAGTCTTAAGTATCTGTAACTATGTAATATTAGCGCTGTCTATTACAGTCTATTACGACATTAAACTTACCCTCCCCTCCTTAGGGAAGTCGGGCCTGTCTAGATCTAGTTCTAGGTAGTTGCCCTGAAACGTTTCCTTGTCCTTATTAGAGCAGAACATAAGATAGCACTGTAGGTATTAGTATAAAGCTAGTAATACTTATCTATACTTACTATAAATACTATATTATCTATAATATTAGTAATATATCGCGTCTAGTTATTCTCCTTACTGTCTCCTTTAAGCTTAAACTACTTAGTAGTAAAGTAGGCAAACGCCTCTGTATAGAATTTCTTTATTGTAACCTACTAAATATACTTATATTCTTTCTTAACGTTACTTATTTCGTGCTTGCTAATATTATCTATGTTTACTATTTAGGTTAGCGCTGTCTATTACAGGTCTATTATATTTTCCTTATCTTTAATATCTAGGCCCTCTACAGGCTTAAAACTAGCCTTAGCCTTTTGCATACCTTTGTTAAGTAGGATCTAGGCCTCAGCGCCCTGAGTTAGGGCCTTAGGGGGTATCTACTTAGGTGTGTTCTAGTTATAGTACTGTTCTATTAGCTTGTAGAAAGTGTCTACAGGCCTAAGGTTAATGCTGTCTAGTAGGTTGTAATCTTAGAACTGCTAGGTAGCTGTCTTTCTCTTATATATGCTGTATTATATTAGCTGTCTATTACTGTCTATTATAAGTGTGTCTTACCGTTTAGCCTATACTACATTTACTGCCTAGATTTTAAGGTTACTTTTAATCTAGGACTAGTTAATCTTCGAGGTTATTATAGAGTTGTAGTGTAGTGCGCTAATAGTCTTATCTTTAATAATATTAGACTTTGCGCAGGAAAGGGCCTTAGTCTTATTAGTCTGCTACTTTAGTAGAGTACGAATATACTTATAGTACTGTTAGCTTGTTTAGCCTTAGCAACTTCTTTGTAGACGCTGTAAAGTAAGCTTATCTACTTCCTAGATCTCTCTGTACTTAGGTTTTTACTATACACCTTTTTAGGCTAAATATCTGACTTGTATGTATACTGAAGTGTTGTATATAAGCTGAATTAATTATTATAGCTAAGGGCTTTAGGGTATCTAGGGATGTTCCCTTTATCCTTATCGCCCTTATTATTACTATTAGCTATAGCTATTAGCCTGTAGAGCTGCAGAAAGTTAGTAACTTTTGTTACTCTATCTATTATAGTAGGAGCAAGTGCGTAATAGACACTAAATACTACGTAATAGACGTTAGTTTCGTATAATAGATATTACTTACTATATAAGAGATAAGTAGGTAGTCTGTGCGTTATGTAAAATGTGTGTTTAGGGTTAGGGTAGGTAAGTAGTAGGAAGGGTAGGAGTGAAAGGTTATAGATAGTAGGTCCCTAGCGCGTTACATAACTATATATGTATACAGACCCTTACTTTTACTCTATCCCTATCCTTACTAATACTCTACTTTCTAAACTTAGCTCTTTTACCCTAATTTTTTTGCCTATAATAATAATTTACTATTAACTATAGCCTAGCAGCCTTAGCTCTTCTAATAGACTAATGATTTAGCGTCTAGTTTCTCTAAATCTGCCTGTATATGTAACTATATGTAATAGACTGTAATAGATAGTGTACTGACTATTTATAGTACTCTTTAGTAAAGACTAATCTGCTGCTATTATAGCCTTTGCTACTAATCCCTGTAACAAAAATAAACCTCTTCCTATCTAGTTCCTTCCCTAAGATAAACTTCTAGTACAGCCTACTAGGGATACTAATAAGTTAGAACTATCTACAGAAGTAAGGGATTGTAATAGACGTGTAATAGACGTTATGCTAACCTCCTAGGATAATAAGGAGGGCCCTCCTGCTGTATATAGGCTAATCCCCTAGAAAACTGTCCCTAGCTGTACTAATTCGCCGCAATATGTTCTCTCGTCTTCTCTAGAACTAGAATTAGACTTTAAACCCCCTCTCCTTAGCACTAAGCCTAGACCTCGCAATAAGACGGCCCCTGCGAAGAAGTTAAGTGCTAAAAAGGTCTCTTAGGACTGCGTTAAGAAGGCTAAGAAAAGGCCCTATTAGAAGATCCCTATAGCTCCTCTCCTAGCAAAGTTACTGTCTCTAGGTAGGGATCTACGCAGTAATGTTAAGAGGCGCAAGCTAGGTAGTAAGTATCTATTATAGTCTATTATAGTTTCTAGAGTAACGTAAGTATATAGCAAGTCGGCTAGCTAAGCGAGTTAGCTACCCTAATAAGCTATTAGGCCTACCAACCTTTAAACCTTAATAGATTAACAACTAGACCTCAAATTGCTTTTAAAAGAAGAGAGAATTAAGTTTGCACTCTAAGCAATAAAAAAACTACAAGAACTAAGCGAGTAACACGCTGCTATTGTCTATAACGTGCTAAGATCAACTCTCTAAGACCGACGCACTGGAACGCGATCAACACGTAATACCTACCCTAAGTTATTAGCTTTGACTAAGGCAGAAGAGCAGACGCTTGTGCAGTATATAAAGAAGCTTAATACATAAGGGCATACCCTAACACTTTGTTAGGTTGAAGATATAGCTAATTAACTACGTGCTGCACGCGATGCAGACCCTGTTAGCCCCTAATAGGCTTTAAACTTTGTTAAACGCAAGCCTAGACTCTAATTGCGTATAACTTAACAGAAGGATCGCTAGAGAGTCCTCTGCAGCAACCAAAGAGTTATTAGGCCCTAGTTTAACCTAGTACAGAATATTAAAGCTAAGTATAGCATCTAGGACGAAGATACCTACAACTTTAACAAGACAGGCTTTACTATAGGCATTAGAAACTGTGTTAAAGTAGTTACTGCATTAGAGAGACGCTCTGAGCCTATTAGGGTCTAGTAGGGAGACTGTAAGTAGGTGACTTTAATTGCTGCGATTAACGCGATAGGCTAGGCAATTGCGCTCTACTTTATCTTTAAAGCAAAGACCTATAATAAGTCCTAGTACCTAGATTTAAAGCCCTAATAGCGCATTAGGGTTAGTAACAATAGCTAGACTACTAACGATATTAGAGTAGCCTAGCTAAGGCACTTTGTTAAGCAGATTAAGGACTAAAGGGTAGGTAGCCACGTGCTGCTAATAATTAATAGCTACGAGAGCTACAAGTCGCTTGCCTTCTAGGATCTCTGCAAGGAGAACAAGATAATTACCTTGTGCATACCTGCGCACTTATCTTACATCCTGCAGCTACTTGATGTGGGTTGTTTTGCCCCCTTAAAGCGGGCGTATAGTAAGGAGATTAGAGTCTTAGCGCTGGACTATATTGGCTAGATTGACAAAAAAGCCTTTATTGCGACCTTTGTAAAGGTATTTGATAAGGCGTTTTTAAAGGCAAATATCCTCTTAAGCTTTAGAGCAACTAGCTTAGTGCCTAGTAACCTATTAGTAGTGCTATTAAAGCTTAACGTGAAGCCTCGCACGCTATTACTGCCTCTCTTAGTAGAGCCCTAATAGAACCCTAAGACACCTACTAACGCTAATAAGATAGAGGCTTAATTAACGCTGCTTCGCGATCGTATTTAAAGGCACTAAGGATTGTCACTAACTCTAATAGTGGAGATTGTTGATTAGCTGCAGAGAGGCACTGCAATGCTGCTGCATAGGCAGACGTTATTAGCAGCCTGAGTGCTGCAGCTTGAAGCGTTAAACAAGGCTGCTTCTGAGCGCAAATTGCGGAAAAGAAAGCGAATCTAGAAGGGTAGAGACCTGTTAAAGGAAGAGGCAGAGGACTTAATTGCCTAATACGACGTTAGGGCGCAGGTTAAGAGGGAGACGCGTAAGGGTAGGGTTTGAATAGGTGTAAGCAAGAGGGGTAAAAGGCACTGTAAGCGCTGTAGAGAGACTAGGCATAATTTGCGCACGTATAGAAAAGATAGAGTAGATGTTAGCAATTAATAATATCTACTACAGGTTATAATACAATGTTGTAGTGTTAAGTAATTGCAAGTAGTAGGCCTAATAGCTTGTTAGGGTGGCTGACTTGCTTAGCCGGCCGACTTGCTATACACTTACGTTATACACTAATTTATATAGAAAATACTTTACACAAGATTAAGCACTAATAGAAAGACAGTATTACTAAGGGTGCAATTCTGCAATAGATACTATTTGCGCGGCTTGTAAGGGACGTTATACTTAACATCCTAACGCTAGATAGTAATAAGTAGTATATTTAGATTAAAGCGCTTAATACACTTAGGTTTGCCTATAAGTAGATAGTATAGAACTAATTTTATAGTAAGTTTACATCTATAATAGACTGTAATAGACAAGTAATATCTAACAAACTTAGCAGCCTTAAACGTTACTATTAATGCTAGTTAATAAACTCTTATAGTTAAGGATATTAAAATAGCCTAGCAGTGTGTATATAACTTACACTATAAGAGCAAGTTTATTAACAAGTAGGAGGGTAACTTTAAGGCTGCTGCTTAGTCTAGGCTTAAGCTAGCTAAGAGGCCTGCCCTTTAGAAGCCTAGAAAGTAGAGGGAATAACTAGCTAGATTATGTAGTAGTAGGTCCCGTTGAAGCAGCAGAAGCATATCTAGTTAGCAGGTTAAACTTATTAGCTACGTAGTTATAGCTACTTACTGCTATACGTTCTATAGCGTCTTAAGTATCCTTAAAAGTTTAATTCTTTGTCTTTTTAATAACTAGCTTATATTTGCTTACTTTGTAATTATAATACTTATTTATATACTATTATTTTATATAAGAATTACCTTAGGGTTACCTGCCTGCGCCTTACTTAACAATAACAGTACTAAAATTTACTATATAATACCTCTGCGCAATACGTATAACTTATACAAGCCTACTACCTTTTTTACAGAAAATAATTCTCTGTGTTGCAGCTGTAGAAGCAGAATAGGCATTAATTACGAATTAGGTTAGCGTAGCTAAGGACTTAGAGTTACCTGCCTGCGCCTTACCTAATAGCAATAGTACTGAAATTTGCTGTGTAATACCTCTGCGCGATGTGTATAACTTATATAAGCCTACTACCTTTTTTGCAGAAAATAATTCTCTATGTTACAGCTATAGAAGCAGAATAGGCATTAATTACAAATTAGGTTAGCGTAGCTAAGGACTTAGGGTTACCTGCCTATGCCTTACCTAATAGTAATAGTACTAAAATTTGCTGTGTAATACCTCTGCGTGATGTGTATAACTTATATAAGCCTACTGCCTTTATTACAGAAAATAATTCTCTGTGTTGCAGCTATAGAAGCAAAATAGGCATTAATTATAAATTAGGTTAGCGCGTATCTAGAGTTAACCTCGAGGCCCTTAACTTTAATAGTATACAGCACAACAACTACACTACCCTATACTTAGCTAGTACTACTATTCTGCTTAGAAAACTATACTTTATTAAATAAGCTAAAAAAAAATATAGGTTAGGTTCCTAAATCTAAGCCTGTTTTTGCCTCTTAAAAAAAACCCTAACCCTAATACAAGATATATCCTAGTGCTAAGCTAGAAGCTAGTCTCTTAGTAGCTTACGTGCTCGTATGTAGGGTCTGCTCTATATATAGTCTTATATCTAGGGCCTAGCCTATAATACTATATATAGTAGGACTGCCCTAAACAGCTCTAGCTCTAGAGGATTAAAGTAGAAAAGTAGTCTAGGTATAAGCTTAAAGTAGTACGCATTAATAATATAAGTAAGCTTATAAGGTACTTCTAGAGCCTAGAGTAAGAGCTTAGAATTAAAGTATAGACTACAGTTCTACATATATTAACCTAGAATAGGCTAGCTAAGAAGGAGAACTAATAGATCTAGGCAGACTTACGTATACTACTAAAGGATACTAAGATACTACCTAAGTTCTAGGTAGATGCCTGCTAAGCTAGAGTATATATCTAGAACTATATTAGAGTAGGGCCTACTATTAATAATAACTAATTAGCCCCTATAAGGTATTTATAGGTAATATCCCTACTATTAACTATATCTAAGTATAGGGATATAAGGTATACTTATATTTAGAGAGGGAATTAATACTATAAGGGTTCTAATATAATAAGTTAATAGATAAGTTAAGAATAGAAGTATTTATTAGCTATATAGGAGATAATGCAATCTACTACCTAATAGCGCACCCTACTAAAATAGCGTACTTTGTTGTAGATTTACCTTTGCACCTTAATATTATAATACTATAATAAGCAATTTAGATATATAATAGGTTAAATTAATCCCCTATCTCTGCTATATTTTTTTAGCAGGTGCGCTTATTATACCCTGTATTACTGCATGTCTTATAGTAACGTTTAGCTTTGCTACTGCTACCTACCTGCGCACCTTCTCCCTTAGCCTTAGCCTTAGCGTCTTTCTTTTTAAGTAACTCCTCTGCCTCTACCTGCGAGAGAGTACTACCTTCCTGAATCCGCTTTTTTTTGTGCTTCTTACGCTCAGAAGCGGCCTAATTTGCCTGCTTAAGCTTAGCTATCCTTGCCTTAAGCAGTGTGTGCAAATAGTCCCTCTTTGCAGACCTCCTTTTAACCTACAGAACTATCTTAATAATTAAGTTAGGAGAGGAACTCTTATATTCCCTTATCCTCTTAACAATTAGTATTGTTTAGCTGTTAATTTCAATTGCGTTGGTTAGTGTTTTAGGTTGCTAGTTAGTAGGCCCTAGTAGAGGCGGCGTTGGCGTACGAGGCTTAACTTTAAGCCTTAATAGCACTACCTCTAGGTTGAGTAGAACTAGGCTAGTTGCTCTAAAGCTTAATAAGATGTTGCTCTTTAATATTGCCTTATTGTACACTAGTTAAAACGTTGCTAAGAAGGCCTTTTTGTCTATATAGGTAATATAACTGCCTACTAAGCTTTTAATTTCCCTCTTATACGCCTACTTTAGCAGGGTAAAATACCTAATGTTAAGTAGCTGTAGGATATAAGAGGCGTGTAGAGGCATATATAGGGCAATAATCTTGCTTTCCTTATAAAGATTCTAGAATTTAAGCAACTTATAGCTCTCGTGGCTGTTAATAATTAGTAGCTAATAGCTTCCTACAGTAGCAGCCTCTATATAGTAGATAAAGTGCTTAAGCTAGGTAAGACTAAGCTTATTTATAGTCCAGCCGTTCTTACTAACCCTAATCCTCTAGTCTTTTAGGTTGTTAACGTACTAGGCCTTGTCGTAGTGCTTTGCTTTAAGGATAAAGAAGGGTAGGATAGACTAGCCTATTACGTTAATACAGGCAATCAGAGTTATCTACTTACAATTGCTAGGCTAGATGCTAAGTAGTGCACAACGTCTCTTAGACGCAGTTACTACCTTAACTAACCCTCTAACGCCTATTTAGAAGCCTGTCTTGTTAAAGTTGTAGGTATCTTAGTCTAGGATGCTGTACTTAGCTTTAACATTGCGTATAAGGTTGAACTAGGGACTAATAATTGCTGTATTACTGCATAAGACTCTCTAGTAATCCCTTAGTCTTAAAACCTAAGACTTAATCCTAGATCTCTGCTAGATAAACCTTCTTACCTAGTTTTCTCTAACCCTGTCTCTACTGCGAGCAGCAAGCAGTTGATCAGCTATCTCTTGCACGTAGGCAAGTGTAGGGGCAAATCCTCGCGCGTTAAGCTTCCTTATATACTAGACAAGCACCTCCTCTTCTTGCCTTATAAGCTTAGAGCAGTAAGGGGAGATAACGCGCTTAGAAGCTAGTTTAGCGCGTTGCCTTCAAAGGGTAGTTTCAGGCACGTTGTAGACAGCAGCAGCGCGTTGCTGGCTTAGGTTTGCGTTAGATCTTATAGCTTTAATAGCAAGTTTAATCCTCTCTTTACAAGGGAGCAATCTAAGATCAATTTGTTGCAGCATTGTTGGTGGTAGTTAAAAGAGGTGTGGTCTTAGCAAGGCGCGCTATTTTAGTAGGGTGCGCTATTAGGTAGTAGATAGCGTTACTAATAACTAGTTCTAAGTCTAGGCACCTAACTAAATAGATATTATAAAGTTAAGCAACGTTATGTTCTTTAAGGACTAGCTAGGTAGTAAGATTAACCTAAAATTCTAGAGCTAGCACGCTCCTAGTACAGCCCTAGACTAGAATGCTAGGGGAAGACTATAGCTACAAAGAGAGACTAAACCTCTAGGACTATAAAAGGAGCTACCTAGCCCTCTATTACAGAGGTTAGTAGGAGCTAAGGCAGAGGCTAGTAACCCTACCTAGAAGCTAACGTTAGTAGGAGCTAACGTCCTAACTACTAACTAGAGCACACTAGCTACTACTTAAGAGGAGAAGCTAGAATAGGAAGTACTACCTAACTAGAAGCTAACTTAGAAGGTTAAGGTAGTTATACTACTAAACCCTCTAAAGCGAGCTAGAGAAGAAGATCTAGCTAATTAGGAAGATAAGCAAGCAGCTAAGATATACTAAGCCCTACTAGCACTACTTACTACCTTAGGTATTAATAGTATAGCTAAAGACAAGGTTAAGGATATCTATTAAGAGGTAGTAGAGCTATTCTAGCTTATAACCTGTAAAGCAGAGATAGTAGAAGCTTTCTTTAGTACTATAGGTAAGGGATCTATACCTATCCTATATTACAGCACAACTACGTTATAATATTCTAGAGAATTACGTGCTTAGCTAAGCTTCTAAGGTTATACTAAGTAGAGTTCTCTTCTTTGTAGCCTACTACCCTATATAGCTCTTTAAGCTACGTCTTATTATAGAACCTACCTAAAGGTTACTACCTATTATAGATAGCTATACTAAATTAATATAATACTCTAATAGCTGCTCCTCCCCTGCTAGTACTATGCTAACGTAGGTGTAACTAGAACCTAACCCTGCCCTATAACACTACGTAGCTCCTACCTAAGGATTAGCTACCTGCTGCTGCCTACGAGTAATGTTAAATAACCTATGCCTACTAGCAGAGATCTACTCCCCTAAATTACTTCTAGAGGAAGTCTAAGCCTTGCTTAAATAATGGTTCTAGTATATTAGCTAGCTGTATAGCTAGAATAATTCTGCCCTAAAGGAATAAGATAAAGCCTATAAAGACAACGCACTCCTCTGCGTGCATAATAGAGTCCTTAAGAAGGATAACTAAACACTAAAAGAATAGAATAACTATTAGGCTAGTGTTATTACCTACTAGAAGAACAAGATTAGTAAGAAGAACAAGAGCCTGTACTCCCTACGCACTAAAAGGGATTACACCCTTAAAGCAGCTATACCTAGCGTAAGAATACCTGTCTCTAATAACCTATAAAATACTAAAGCTACTCTAGCTATAGTAGCTGTACTAGCTTTGCCTGCTACTCCTCTGTCTACTGCCTTTACCTGCCTTTCTAAACAACTACCTAACCCTATAGTCTTTAAAGGAGATTAAAAAGACTTTTGCTACTTCTAATTAAAGATTTACTAAAAGATAAAGACTAATACTAACTACTTCTCTACCCTAGCTAAATAGATGTCTTATATTACTAACTGCCTAGAAGGCCCTGCCTACATACAGATCTTGCCTTATATCTTAGATAGTAAGTACTAACTGCCTAACTACGCTAATATACTCTGCGTTCTAGAGCAAGCCTATAGTAATCTAAACTTTGTTAACAATACCCGCAAGGATTTGTTCTACCTAAAACAATAGAACAAGGAATTTGCTGCTTTTTATGCAGAGTTTTAGCGCCTAGCTTTAGAGGGAGAAGTTAAGGAAGACTCCTAAATAACTATTCTAGAATCTGCTCTGTTACGTGAACTAAAGACCTAGCTTACTAGTATAGACGTACCTAACTATAATTTCTATAAGTTTACTACCTTCTTATAGAAGTTAGAGAATAAGAGGTAATACTATAATAACCTATCTAAGTCCTATAACTTATATAATAGTTAACGTTTAGCAAATAATGCCTATGCTGCTAAATAAAGTAAAGATAATAATAGACTAAATAGTAAACCTATAGACCTTAGCTCTATACGCAAGAACTGCACCCTGTTTAACCCTTAAGGATATAGGGAAAGAGGAGAATGCTTCTAATATAGAGGGAAGGGACACTTTATTACTACCTACCTATTTCCTACTAAACCTACCTAACTACGCGAAGGCTGCCTGCCTAACTTACTCTAAAGCCCTAGCTATAGCTATAGCCCCTGCTCTAAGAGGGGCTGCTGCTCCCTATTACCTACTTTATCTAAGAGCTTAGTAAAAGGCCTAGCCTTAATCTAAGTTTTAATTAAGAGCTAAGTAAGTGCCTAACTAATACTAATACTGCTATAAGATTATACTTAACCTTCCTAAACTAGGACTTTAAAAAGAGGAGGAGAAACTGTGCCTAGCTAATAGTATAGAAAGCTTCTCTAGAACAAGGAAACTATACTATGCCTACCTACGTAATAACTAACTCTAGAGGTAAAGGAATATGCTTTATTAATAAAAGATAGGCTAAGTTAAAAGGATTTTAACTTTAGCTACTAAAAAGACCTATACCCCTACTTAACGTCTATAGAGGGGAGACTAAATCTGCTATAGTTAACTACTTTGTAGTTGCAGACCTAAGGATAGGTAATTACCTAAATAAAAGACAATTCTTTTTTGTAACAACCCTATCCTGCTACCTAATTATCCTAGGAATCCCCTAGCTTAAGCAGTATAACCCTAAGCTATGCTTTAGGAAAGAGACAATGCTGTTTAATAGTAAGTTCTGCTAGAAGCACTATAATATGCCCCTAAGGCCTACCTGTATATACGCTGTACCTAATATGCTACTAAGAGACTGCCCTAAGAACATTATCTAGCCTGCTACTAAGCCTAAGTCTGAGAGGCTAGAGGCTATACCTGTATTGCTTAACGCTATAAGCATATACGCCTAGCGTAGGCTAATAATATACTAAGTATTACTTAAGTAAGTAGACACTAGCCTAAAGAAGCTAGATACTAATCTAGAGGTTACTATTAAACTCCCTGCCGAGCTAAGGGACTATAGCAACGTATTCTACCTAAAAGAAGCTAAGAAACTGCTGCCTTACTAACTATATAACTATAATATTAAGCTAAAGGATAGATAGATACCCCTATAGGGGCCTCTGTATCCTATATCGCGAGCTTAGCTTATAGTACTAAAAGAGTAGCTAGAAGAGAACCTGCAGAAGGGCTTTATCTGCCCTAGCTCCTTACCTGCCTTATTACCTGTTTTATTTGTATTAAAGCTAGATAGCAGCCTGTAACTGTATATAGATTACTACAGCCTAAACAAAGTATTAGAGAAAGATTAATACCCCTTATAATTAATAAAAGAAACACTAAATAGCCTAAAGGGGATAAAGTACTTCTCTAAGGTTAACATTATAGCTACGTTTAACAATATTAGAATTAAGAAAGGCCTAAAATACCTAACAGCCTTCTGCACTAAACTAGGCTTATTTAAGTTGCTAGTTATACTATTTAGACTTATAGGAGCTCCTGCTACCTAGTAGCACTTTATAAACAATATTCTGCGCCTGTATATTAACCTATTCTACTAAGTCTACCTATACAACATCCTAATCTATAGTAGAATATAAAAGGAATATAAACAGCATATTAAAGCTATACTGCAGAGCCTGTAAGAGAATTAGCTATATACTAAGCTATTAAAATACAAGTTCTTTAAGACTAAGGTTATATACCTTAGATTTATTATAGGCGCTAAAGGGGTTAAGATAGACCCTACAAAGATTAAAACTATTGTAGAATAGCAGCCCCCTAAGAACGTTACTAACGTAAAGTTATTTACTAGCTTTGCAGGATTCTACTATTAATAGATTAAGGACTTCTCTTGCATTCTAGCCCTAATTACCTACCTAGAAAAGAAAGATGTGCCTTTTGTCTAGATACCTAAGTGTTAGAAGGCTTTTACAATAATTAAGAGTTTGTTTATGTCTAAACCTATACTAAAATACTTTAACTAGGACAAACCTGCTATACTAGAGACTAACGTATTAGACTACGTATATACTAGCGTCCTGTTGTAACTAGA
>Ga0181467_100719_pt1 | contig 13744 bp, 12 predicted proteins | sample InSIn5gowninarea_2_FD_119079 | JGI IMG/M metagenome (GOLD analysis project Ga0181467, IMG submission 119079) | Clean room microbial communities from NASA Spacecraft Assembly Facility at Jet Propulsion Laboratory, Pasadena, California, USA -... ... | reverse complement strand
GAGTCGACTGGAGCCTAGACAATACGTTATCTGATAGTCATGCAGTGTGAGAAGTCGTAATCCGTCGTAAGGGCTCCAGACTTAAATGCCACAATCGGTTGAACGCGCGTGATGATATTAGGTTGCTGGTCGAGACACCGTTTCGTGTTCACCAGCTCTTTTCTCCACCGGGACCTCTATCCAGATAGGTAGCCACCCTTCGCGTAGTAGTCATCCATTGTTCGCGTCAAGCCTCTCAGATGACCCTTGATCACTAGCCGAGCCCACGCCCGACTCTCCAAGGACCTCCTCATAAGGCCACCCAAGTTACCGCACCAATGCGGGTCGATTCGCGATAAAGGGTTGAAGGACCAGAGAAGAGCGCGCTTGTTTTGATGGCGTGAGATTTGGATTTGTGGTCCAAAGTCAAATGCACGGAACTTCGAAAGTGTAATCCACCCCGCATAAAAGGCCCCGTGGCTTGGGTCTATCGATGTAGGCTGGGCAAGTGTAAGCGAATATTTTGGCCAACTAAATGCGCTACCTGCAGCTTATGTTCACGAAAATCACTGGGAGTGTTACAATACAATTAGAAGCAGGGATAATTTTTGCTTTGAACTATGTATTAAGCAGTCGCTCAAGGGTGGCCCCATGATTTTGTGTTCTGGCAGCTCTGCTAGCTTGCCTCGAGACCCGTGGGGGGCTGTCTATTCCATTCCATGCACACCCGTTACTTCGTGGGTCAGAATCTGGCCTACTTTGTGGCTCAGATGTAAAAGTACAGGAACGCCAGATATGCAAATGATGAAAGGAAGTCGGTCGAATCTAACAGACCGACTGTATGCACGCTAAATCGCTGACAAACAAGAGGCTTGAAGACGAAAGAATGATCGCTAACTATGTGTATGAGAATGTAAGAAATCTGATACAGCAGAAATGATCGTTAACGGAAGATCGGCTGCTGAGGAGCAGGAAGCTGGTTGAACTGATGCTGCTCAGGCCAAGCACTGTGATCCATGTACGGCAAAGGACCAGCTCGGCGGTCGGTCATGGGACGTCCGAGCGGGTGGTAATGCATCTGATCGTACGAAATATTGCGAGCAGGATTCTGAATGGATGCCTGTGGTGGGGGTACCAACAATGTGTGCACACCACGTACTGGGCGGTACGGAGACTGTCGTTGGTTCAAGAAATATGACGGTGACAGTTGCCGCGTACCGGTAGGGAAGGAAGCGCTCGTCGGAGAGGAATTGTTTGAATGCGTGAACGGGCTGATCTGGCGAGATCGATCCGCAGTTGGTGTGTGGTGGGTGGGAAAAGGTGGTGGTGCAGCCGAGGATGTTGGTGTGCTGACCGGTTGCTGCCACTGCACCGGAGGTGGGTACACCATAGCCATGGAACGATTGCCAGGAACTGGCAATGGAAGCTCTGACCAGGTCTTGGCTTGTGCAGAAGGTACTGCCTGTTGCTGCGGGAGAGGAATGGCAAGACTTGGAAGAGGGGGTAACCTGTTCACAGATGGTGGTGGCTCGAAGGACCTGTTGATGGGTGTCTGCAATGTTGGTACAAGTGGTGCGTTGCTGTAGGGACCTGGTGCAAATCCATGAGCCTGTCTCTTCATTGGCGGTTCGGCGCTGTGGTCGGTACTGCGCTTACGTTGCACAATAGGACCTAATGGAGGAAGAGAGCCAATAGGCGAGACCTGTGCAGATGTTGCCTGGGGCTGCGAAAGTGGTGTGTTGCTGGAGAATGCCAAATGGTTGGGCGAGTAGTGGGCGATTGGCGGAGAGGTCTGGAGACTGGTCTGTGGCGATGGAATGGAGTTCTGTGACACCGCGAGCGAGGGCGTGGGTGGGCTGATTGTACCCGCTGCAGGGATCTTCGAGGCTCGATCGTAGAAGGTACCGAATTTGCCAAGGACCTTGTGCCACGCTTCCCACTTCTCCTTTGAGGTGTACAAGCTGTACCGCATGTTGCTCAAGAACTCGACCTCCATGATGTGCACCTCTTGTACCGAGATTCCAGAAACTTCCGCCCATGTCTTATTGGTATACGTGTTGTCATCCAGGAACTTGTTGCCCAGCATCAAAGCGACAGTCAAAAGCCGGTATTCACTGCCAGGCTTTCCCTTCACGCTGGGGTTAGTTTGCTTCAGCTTCCATACAAACAGCAGAGCTAAAAGGATAACGTTCTGAGCGACCTGAGTTGTCGTCAGGATCGTCGCGACCCACTTTCGGAATCCGGTAGTAGGTATTGCGTCCGGGACAAGGGGCTGGATATGCTGGGGAGATGATGTCGGATCTGTGACTTGGTTCAGGACCTTGGAACTCTCGAACCAAAATAGACAAGTAATCTGAACCGGTCAGTACTTCCTCAATACGATTTTTATTTTCTCACTCACCTCGGCTGCTAACTGAGGAAGTCCTTCTTGCGGTGTGTTGATTGTAGATGGAATCCGCAAGTTGTCTGATATAGGCCATTTCTTTCGTGGCGTTTGGGCAACTTCTTGAGGTTGCTGCTGTATTTGTCTTTGCGAGCTAGGACTCGATGTGACTGTCGTTGACCTGGAATTGCCGATTGCAGGAAGTTGATAGCCATACTGCTGGCCAGTACTCTGACTCGGCGGCAGTGATACAACCTTCACTGCTGAGCCTGGCACCTCGGGAGGCGTCAAGGGCCGCCTGGGGGCTGGCAATGCGTAGCCATTTGACATTCGCGGGACAGGAAGCTGCATCTGGACCGTGCTGGAGTCGAACTTGGTGGTGGTCGGCCGGGCTGAGGACGAGAAGTGGAAGTCGAAGGGAGGCTCCCGGGGGAGGGCGTGAGGCATTGAGCGGGGGAGCTGTAGCTCAAGCATGTGGGCGACGCAGTGAGGTGGTGTGGTTAAAGGTGAAGGCGAGATGGAAGTGACGCGGGGCAGCAACGACGTTGAGCATGAGCGAGGCAGCTGTGCTTAGTATAGCGTGGTGGTGTTTGCGAACAGACGCTATAGTTCTTTCACCAACAGCCGTGACAAGGGAAGTGGTGGCCGAGGTAGCCTTGTGGCAAGCAAGGAGTCTGTTGACAACGAGCGGTTGCAACTTGAAAGAAATATGTGAGTACGCTGGGCCTATGAATGCAACCTTGTTTCCGGCAGACGTGGGCCAGGTTGCGAGTTGAATGTAGCTCGGTGTTTGCGTGCTTGGACCTAGGCTAGCACAGTGAGGCAAAGGGGAGCAGGCACATAAAGAAGATGCAAGAGACCAGTAGGCGGGCAAGAGGCGGAAGGGACGGAGTGGTAATGGTGTGGTTTGAGGTGCGACCCCGGCGATTGGTATTGTCTATAGTCAGGGAGGCGGAGGCAGAGGCGGATTGTCGGTGGGCCGCACGCAGCTGCTTGCGCAGACATGGCTTTTGGGGCCGTTGGATTGATACATAATTCCTGTGAAGAGTCGGAAAGATCCAGGCAAGCCCCAAGAGCTGATCCAGAAGGAGAAACAGCTCTGACATCAACCGCGCCTGCTGCTTGCTGGGGAGGCTAGTGTAGTGGGCTTAGCGCGGCGCACGGCCACCCAGACGAACGAACGCGACGCCAAGGGCACCGGGTTAATTATGGGACAAAGCCTCAGCGCTGCATCAGCGATGGGCGACGCGCGATGCCTGTCCAGCGTCTTCCCTGGCGGACGCGAGCCCTGGTCGATGGTCACGCCGCCGCGCGCACTCAGACGAGACCAGCGGCGGGCGGAGCAGGGGTGGGGTGCCTCGTTTGCGCTGCTTGAGCCTTGAAGCGGCCGCCGGTATTGTACCTACCGAGCGAAAGCACAGCAGGCAGCACGCCGCAGTGATATGCTCCGTCTCGTTTGGCTGCTTGTAACATGCACCGCCAGCGACACGCACCGCTGTACACGGTAGTATGTAGATACACAGTACACAGTACAGTACACGGTAGTCTGTGGCTGCATCGGGCTGGGCGTGACGGGGACGGGGACGCGGTTACACGCCTCGGCGCTCACTACTCAGGTGAGTGGCCCAGTTACATACGGCAAACGTGATGAACCACACAACGACTCCAACTCCAGCCGTGAAGACAGACGCGCCCCCGTGGATCGTCACGGCCAGCATCGTCAGTCTCTTGGGCGGCACGCAGGCTGACTCTCGCCGAACGCTGTTTCGCGCGCTAGAGCAGCAGGTGGATTGCTAGCCCTCGTCAGACTGAGTTGCCTGCGGGCAGGTTGACCAGTCGCAGTGCGTGGCAAGGCAAGCAGCGAGCCGGGCACCGTGTCTGCATTTGCAAAAGCTGCAAGCGCTGCGTGTGTGCAAACCAAGTCAAGTGCTCGCCATCGCCGTCGCCGCCCTGGGTTTGATTATCCACACGGCCGGCGACCGCTTGACCCGCACTGCATCTCCGTCGCGTCGTTTAGGGAGAGTCACGGCCTGTGTCTCGCGGGGCTACGCCCAAAACAGCACCTTGCGAGCTGCGCCGCTGCGACCGGCGCCCAGCCTCAGCGAGCACCGTTACCTGCAATTGGCTGGCCTGTCCGCGCAAGAGGATTTGTTCGACACGACCGGCTGCCGTTGCAGTGTGAGTGTGCCAGGCCCACTGCACACGCAGACTCCTCACAGCCGTCCGTCGTATGCCACCACTATTCATGGGACACCGTCATGCTCCAAAGCCCAGGCAGGACCAACAGGACCGATAGCGCTGGCGGGCCTCGTCAATTCTCTGCACGCCAGTAGCAGTAGGCCTGTCCCCCGGGGCCTGTGTCTGTGGTACCATGATTATCCAAATGGCGGATCGCGTGAAGCCTGTGAGATCCTTTACGCTTTCATCACGGGCTGCCGCACCGGCCAAGGCGGGCTCACACGAGAGATGATGAGGACACCTCCTTGCTAGACCTAGCCACCTCCACGTCCATTAACTTTGGCTGCAGGTGCACCATCAATCGCCGTAAGCGGCTGAGCACCTTGGCCAGGCGCAGCCATCGCAGCTTCCTCGGACAACAGCCTGCAGCAGCTATTGACGAGTCGGCCATCACACGCTTCCCAGACACCGCAAAGGATCGGTGCTGCGTCCATCGATGGTTGTCAGACACTCTCACTCATGCCGTGTTTGACCTCTGCACCACGCACCAAACTACCCGCCGTTCACAGCGGTTTGCAATACGACGCTGATGTCCGCATGCCTGCGCAGCTGCAGTGTTGCCGCTATCGGTATTAAGAGCTGCGATACGAGCCTCCGAGCTGCCAAACCGCCATGGCTCGCTTCTTTGCCCTAGCAGAATGGATTGTCGTCTTACTTTGCCCTAATTCCTCCCTGATTCCGAGCCCGAGCCCGAACCCTGTCCAACGCGAACTTTGCAGGCTGAGGTTTGGGCAATGTGCTGATCTTGCAATCCTCTTTTTACGCAAATTGTCTTCTTGCGTGCCGCCCAATCAGAGGCTTGCATCCCACTTTGGATGTTGCTTTCCAACGAATCATACGTCTACCTGTGTCCCGACGCTAAAGACCAGGCCAGATTGTGTGGTTCCAATTTGAGGCAGTTTGCACCGCAGGACCACCTTCTCAACGCCCCTGGCGAAACACGTATCGACCGTGTCGTATTGCTTGCCATTACTGCATTCTGCTACCGTCCCTTCCGGACCTCCTGAGTAGGGAATATTGATTACAGGACGGTTTCACTACTCATGCTCAAGTCTGTTGACTATTCGCAAAGTGTCTGCAGTTCGACAATTTGTCCCTGCGCCAGCAGCGTTATCATATACGGCGTCATTGCTTTTCTACAACACATTGATGGACTAGTGAGGCCAGCAACGCTAAATGTGCACCTGTGACGGAGATAGCATCTGGAGGCGCCACGCAAGGGAGACGCAATACCCTGGAAACGAAAAATCATCAATCCGTGTCTTCCTGCCGCCGGTGATTACGCTTGACGACAAGTCTGTCGTTGGCATGGTGGAGCAAAGGCGAGACGTCCTGTCATCATCCTAACATCAACAGGGATGCTGCGTATCGCCTTCGGTTTACACGTAAGCAATCCTGACCTCGTTGTGAAAAGACCGGCAATATACCTACCCGATACGGCTAGCATCCATCCGCTTCAATGAAGGGGCTGACCGCATCAAGCTGTGGCATGCTCGGTTATCTGTGCATGTTTAGCAAGGAATTGAAACCTCATATCACATCTGCAACCCTCAGCTGGATGTGGTTGACCTCAGCATGCCTGCACAACTTCAGTAGTGCACGTCCATACATGTGCTTTCAATTAGGCCTCGTCAGACAACTGATCTTGTGGCCCCCAGTCCTTGGACACACGGCTACCGCGTCTGGGTACCGAAAGCAACGAAGATTGCGAGCGTACTTCCGCATAGTCCGAAAGAATTGTGGAGATGACATTTTTGCTCGGATGCAAAGGAACAAAAAGTAGCTTCTACGAGGGTGTGGGGCGTGATACATACGGATGACACTCGGCATCTCTTTCCATACAACTTTACGAGTCGTTGCCCAGCCATGAAGCAGCGTTGGGTGCGACTAGCCTATGCCTTGTTTGGAACCATTATTAGCTCTCTCATGGCGCGCTGAGACGTACCGTGCTTCGACGCGTCCATCACACCACGATACATCCTGAATCAATACGGTCTCATGCCTTCAATCGTCCAGTTTGCCGATGGCATTTCGATTAGTGCAATATACGCGTGTGCAGCAGGCAGCCTGCTTTGCATTATTGATCTGTAGCGCACCGATCTACCAAGCCCGAAACCGCAACGATGTAAGCCTTCTCGCGGGTCGTGGTTAAGTTGGACGCGTTTCGCCTCTTTCGCGTCGATCTGCAATATGTACCAAGATTAACGCTGTTAACGATTACGACTTCATCACGGCAGAAAAGCGATACGCCTCAGCCCGTCATACTTCGCATTCGCACCCCGGCTTCGATGCGTGCTGAGTAGGCGGCAAGGCATCCCGCAAAATCTCTGCAAGTGCGTTGCTACGAGCAGCTATGCTGGGAAAAAAATATGCTCAACAGCAAATCCTTTGCATGACCGAAAGGCTTACTTCGGAGTTTGGCAAACATTTTCCCTCGCCAAACCAACCCGCAATCACCAGGGTTAAGTTTAGCTTCTTTACACAGCGTCTCTGGGGCTTTTCACTTCCATGCCTCGCGCCCCGCCCCGACTAGAAAAAGCAGGTAAGACGACTTGACCATCGGCCAATGGGGATTTAGCCCCACGTTCCCACTCCACGTCTGCTTCCAGGAGCTCCGGGACCAACTCCAAGGCATCCCGTCACCGGATTGTTGGCTGTTGCTGTGCCCCAAGATCCCTGAAGTATTCGAGACGGACTGTACCGCCACTGCACATGATCCTTACGATGCATCTAGTTGAGTAATTATCTTGCATCTGACCGAATCACAACATCCTCAGGCCGGAGGCACAGTTGTGAGGTTCACTACCCGGCCATATATGAACGCATTGACGTTGACATATAGTGCGGCAGTAGTACTGACTTACGGCTCCGATAGAGTACATCTGACTTCTACGAAGATACGGTCTAGGCGCATAGAGTGGTTTTGACGACAATAAACCTTGGCGAGTCAAGACGTTGAGCAATCTACAGTTATTGCAGAACTAGATGCTCCCGCGAGTTTAAGGATCGAAATTGTATCCGGATTCGGGGTCATCAACCTCATGTAGAGGCGTTTGCCAAGGCGGCCTGCGAGTTACTCGATAAGGGATCTACCGGCCGACTCGTTCCTACAGTCGTCCTGCAACCAGCCTGCATTTTCGAATCCACCGTCTGCCTCGTCCTGCATTGGCGAGACGCCTCGACAATTATCTGCAGGACAGGCCGTGTCACATCCGAATATGGCAGCAATGTACCACCAGCCTGCCAGTTCACCAGTTCATGTCCGAAGCCCATGCTGCTGCCACCGCCACACCGGGCTAAGCTCCCTGACGAGCATGCAAGATGGGAAATCCAGTCAGGACATGCGATCGGTACCTTTCACATTTTCGCACTATGTCGCCAAGGCCTCGAATTCCCTGCGAGTACTTTATACAGTTCCACGTACAACTTACGCCAAAGACCTCGGCTCGCCTGTGATACGCTCATGTGCACTTGTGTCACCACGTGCACTGAACCTCCAGCGGACATGCGCCGCTATCGTTGCCGCTTGTGTCTGCGTCAACGACAGGCAGGTTGGGAGTAGCGACAGGTTGCAGACGGGTACGGGTAGCCGTCCAGGCCTCCACCGGTGCCATCTTATCGACATCTCAGCTCCCCTGGTACAATGCAGCACACACGCGGAGCGGACGTTGGATTGCTCAGCGTGCGCTAGAGCTGACCTACGGTGTGTCGTCGAGGCGATTAGGCAACTTGCGCGACTGCATCTCACGGATTGCGTCCTCCATCAAATCGAGAGCACGTTTCCTCGAGTGCCACGACGCGCCATTCTCAGTCGAAAACACTGGGGACTGAATGGTACTCATATGCAGCGGTGTACTCGGCTTCAGCGGAAAGCTCGCTAACGCACTCGCTGGCCTGGCGGGAGCTGACCGACTGCCTGACGTTGTCGGACAGGCGTAAAGTGCTGCCGGTTCTCAAATTGGGCCTTCCTTCAGGTGCTGCACAGGTTGTGTCTACCAAGGGAGGAGGACGACTGCGATGGGAACGAATGGCCGATTCTGATGTATCATTTCGCCCCATGCTGTGTGCCTCAACTCTCTTCTAGGGAACCGACATGCGCTGGTCTTTCGGCGAGTACAACCCTCATGCCACGACTGTGTCGTCACTTTTGGCCAGGCGCTTCAAGCGCTGCACAGGCTGTCCCACGAAGAACGGACAGTCGTAACGGTAAGTCTAACCGACATACTCTGCTCTCTCGATATGCCGTACCGTGCCACAACTGGCTCCCTCCTTGGCCAGGTAATCTCTGCATCAGACATGGCTCTGCTCTGTCGACATATACAGTCGCGTGTCACCACTGTAACGTCCCGGTGGTAAGTCTACCCGACATACTCTGGTCTGTCAGTGAGCACAACCCCCTATGCCATAGCTGCATTAATCTTTTGGCTAGGTAGTCCATATCCGACAGGCTCTGCTCTGTCGGTATGCACAGTCCCACGCCAGAGCTGTATCGCCCCCCAGCAAGTTCTGTGACTACAACCAACACCCGTCTCACAGCTGCTTCGCCCACGGCTTCGAAAGCACCTTAGCACTGCCGACTGGGAACTGAGCATACTGCAAGGATGGCGAAAAATCGACAGAGAGTCGACGCTGTCATTAGAGGACGTCAGGTCTGATCAACGATTTCCTGACGAATTCGACAGTCTCTGAGGTGACTATGTTCTCAACGGAATCCCTCCAGAATGCTTGGTGTTCAGTTGGCCGTGGTAAGGTGCTGTAGACGAGTAGGTAAGTACTTGGTGTGCGTGGGCACGATGCTCGAACGTTGCAGACGCGGATCGAGGCCGTGCTGCGAAGTTGGCGACTTCCGTGTGGATGCTGCAGTGGATGGTCGTGGCATCACGAGGCGCAAGACAAATGAAAAGAAATCAAAACCTGCGAGGGGAGGTGTGTGTGTAGTCTTGTAACCTCCTGTTGCTTCGCGTAGCAGTCTGCGATTCCAAAATGCCTGTTGCGTCTATGTAACACGTACCATGTACAGATATCCACCTCGCTCTCTCATGCAAGCAAGTAAGCAAGCAAGCAAGCAAACCCATCTTATACAACCCACCCTCTCCCTCCAGTGTACAGTACACCCTATGATACAAAGCGTGCCCCGACTCCTCCCCCTCAGAACAGCCTATTCTCCGCACTCGCCTTGGCCGCGCTCCTCTTCGCAGTCTTCCCACTCCGATCCCTGCTCTCCCTCGGCGGCTTGAAGAACAAACTCGGGCTATCCCCCTCGCCCAGTGTGTGGCTCAAGTAGCCCCTATGCGCGGGGTCGCGGTAGTACTCGATGTCCTTCCTGCCCGTCGCGTCGGGGAGGCGGTACTTGTACTTTGTGGCGAGCTGGCGCATGACGGCAGCGAGGGCGGCTTTGCGGTCTGTCTCGGCGGAGGCGGCGGCCAGGGCGCTGAGGATGGGGCTGGGGACCAGGTCCGGGGTGGAGGAGGCGGCGCTGGTGATGAGGTCCGCGGACGCGTCCAGCGAGATGACCGGGTGGCTGTCGCCGCGCAGCACGCGCTTGATCGAGGTCGGGCTGTAGAAACGCGTGCTCACAGTGCCGCCGAGGGCTTCGATGCGGGCGATTGCTTCGGCCGAGGCGCGCGAGACGACCATGTTGATGGGCGTGGTGAGGACTTCGGGGTTCTACAGAATAAACATGTCAGAATGTGCAATCCTCCTGTGTAGAGGAGAAGGTGTGCGCACCTTAGCCAGCAGCTTCACGCCGTGCCTCTTCACGCCATGCAGACACCTGCTCTTCGCCAGCTCCTTCATGGTAATCGGCTTGCTGGGGTCCAGTCGTCCCTGGTCGATCCAGCTCTGTATCCTGTCCAGATTGATGGGGCTCATCTCCACCTTGAACGGGTTGTATTTCCCGCGGCCTCGCTCCGGGTTGGTGATCCATTGGGGTGTCTGACCTCCTTCAAAGCCTGCTGGCACTTTGCCGTGGGCATGTTGACCCTTCTGACCGCGTCCTGCTGTCTTTCCCTTGCCGGAAGCTGGACCGCGACCGCGCTTGATGCGCTTGTTGTAGGCGCCTTTGTTGTCGGAGAGCGAGGAGAGGATCGAGGCGCTGCGGTGCTGGAGCGGGAGGGCGAATTGAGCCGTTGGCCGTTGCGAGGGAGAGAGAACGGGGCGGGCGAGCCGCAGGATCTGTAACCGGGGGGGCATGGCGACGTTGTGGCTGGAGGCTTTGCCTGTGGTGTGTTGCGGAGAGAGGTTGCGGCGATGAAGAAATTCGGCTGACTAAGCCGGGCTGCGTGCTTGGTGTTGTCACGACTTCAACTCTGATACATCCACCGCATATCCAACGACTTGAGTCTTCAGTTGTATCAGGTGTGAAAGCTTGTTTGGTTTTTTATTCTGATAATCACGAGGATAAGGACATTGACATACAAAAGCCTGCCGTAGTCACGGCGTTGTCATTCCTACATCTCAAACCTAACCAATCGCTCCTACGGCAGATAATACTGCCTCCATGATATCAGAATCTCGTCTCCCTTTTCCCCCCATAGTGCCAGATCTACATCATTCCACATTCATACGCTCGTATCCCATGTAGTCCAACAAGTGATCACGGACTTGGGCGCTGAGCTGGGCGAAACGATCCAAATCTTCTTCGTGATCTTCAAATCTAGTAACGACGTACGAGGTGAGCTCCCTTTTGAGCCGGTATTGCTGAAAGAACCTGACGATCTCTGCCATACCAACCTCTTCCCAGTTGGAATCTCCCGAGACATCGAACGGCTTGCTCTTCCAATGCTTTACAGGCTCACTCTTCGCCGAGATCTGTACACCCTCAAGGCTTTCCAGCTTGTCTGATAGGCCAGAGATCCTTATCAAGGCATCTTCCCAGCGCGTCGTCGAGTAATGTGAACCCTTGAGTCTTTCCTTTGATAAGAGTATCATCATTCTCAATAGATCTACCCAATTCCCTGCATTGCTCATTTTGATGTAATGACTGAAGTCAATCTGAAAGGCAATGCGGCGTACCTGAGCGATGATTGAGGAGTCAGTAGTGAGAAACTCCTCGAAGGCGTCTTCATCCTCGAAAGAAAAGGTGCATGTCTGCATGAACATAAGGACCACCTCTGCCCAATGCTGCTTGCATACCAGATCTGGAGCTTGTCCCTCGAAGTGGAGGAAATAATGACCGCGTGGCATGAAACGGTGCATACTGACGTTAATATATCTATCACTGTATGCAAGCTTCCAAATGGAGTTACGAAGTTCCGCTGGCAAGCGTAGTAGCGGAGACTGCACAGCGTTTTGCTCGGTTCTAGCAGTCGATATCAGCCATGGCCCCAAATCATTGCGTAGGCCAAACAGTAATGCATAACACTTACAGGTCGACCGCCGAGGTCGCAACCACTACTTCGTCGCTGGGCTGGTCGTGAAGCTGGCCGTGGGGACTGTTGTCATTCGCCTTTTGCTGCCTCTTCCTTTTCCGTACAGCAGCACTAACTGCACGTCTATTTCTTGCCATCGTTGTGGTGCAGTGTCGTGGTGAGAGAAAGCAGAGTGGTTGTCAATAGCGAAGGTACAGTGAAAGGCAGCCTCAAGGCAGAGCAACCGCCGACAAGGCAACAATGACGCACACCCTCGTGACGCTTAATACAACTGGACAACAGACAAACTACGAGAGCGAAGGCGACGTATCAGTACGCAGAGCTTTTTGAAGGATGTGAGAGATGTACTCAACATCACAGCACCCTGCCAGCTCAGACTGGACACCAAGCGCTTGAGAGACTCAATGGTAAGAAGTTCAAGATCATACGTAGCCAGTAAATATTGTAGTCATCTCAAAAATATCCTGGGTTGCATAAGACCTGTCAACCTGAAGCACTCCGATTAAGAAGCTGGCTTGCAGTGCACCACCAATTCGCTCCCTACATGCAAGATCGTGAAATCAAGCTCACATCCAGCTTTCCCCTTAGCTTTAACCTTGGTCCTTAGATGCTATCCATAAGGCCAGGCTTGCCACGCCTGGACATATGTCATGGGTGATGCTTTCAGCAGCTCTGTACGGACAGCTTCATCGATAGCGTCAGCGAATGGCTGCTTCCGCTTTCCTTGAGAGTCGCATGAAAGGTCGCAAATGAATCTGGTAAGCTCTGGCTTCAGCTTGTGTTGTTGAAGTGACCTTATAATCGAAGGTAACTTGGTTTTCTTCCACTCCTTGCCTGTCATGACACCGCCTTGCAGGGGCTCCACATCCGTCCATGTAGCTCGTACTCTGATCTCAATACCTTCGAGATTGGTAAAGCGTCCGACTGCCGAATACGAGAGAACTCTTGCCCACCGCTTCATTACCGGGAACGTGAAGAGGTTTATTTGGAGCCTTCGAACGTGCTGCAGCCACATCGGTGACAGTATCATCAGAGCCTGGAAATCGAGGGGATAATGGAAGGCGAAGGTAGCGATGGCAAAGAAGATCTGGGAAGTTTCGAACCAGATTTGTTTGCACACAGGCTTGGGCGTGTCCGTCATTATTTCGTATCTAAAGCTACGACGTGGTTGATCTGAGGGGACGCAGTCGTATGAAAAGAACCGAAGGCTTTCTGCTATCTCTTTCTTCTTCAAGATAGTGCCATTCGGTTTATAGACTGTAATCTTCATGCCACCATAGCAATATTTCCAGATCTTGTTCCGAAGCTTAGCAGGCAGACGAAGAAGCGGCTAACTGACAGCGTTTTGAGCGGTACTGTATCCTTGTCAGCTTTCTTCTTAACCCGAAAACCTCACAAATACTTACGTATCGATGTCTGTTGTCTGCACCGGCTCAACGCTCTTGTCAGCTTTAGACATTTTCGGTCGCCTGGCTTGTTTGGATTTGGGAGCTGCGGGTGCTGCACGCCTGCCGGGGGGTTTGGACTTCATGGTTGTAGTTGTGATAGGTAAGGTGATGGGAAGATACGTGTGAGTGTGCTTTTTAAGTTAGACAGACACGTCCTGTGGCGGAGTAAAATGGCAGCGACGAAGTGACAGAGTAATGACAAGTCGGCACTCCACTTCAAGAGATTTAATCTAGAAAAGGTGGAAAGACAAAGTAGCCAGTTAACATTGTAGCCATCTTAAGGCTGTTCCTAATTGCCTAACATCTCCCCAAAAACAGCACTTCTA
>Ga0181467_100934_pt1 | contig 13751 bp, 8 predicted proteins | sample InSIn5gowninarea_2_FD_119079 | JGI IMG/M metagenome (GOLD analysis project Ga0181467, IMG submission 119079) | Clean room microbial communities from NASA Spacecraft Assembly Facility at Jet Propulsion Laboratory, Pasadena, California, USA -... ... | reverse complement strand
GTGGGGGGAATTTTATCTTGCGAACACCCAGGGTGATATGCGTCCCGTGGGGTCTTTTGGTCAAGACAAATGGGAGGACCAGAAAAACAAAAGAGCCACACTCTTGGTTGGCAATGTTTCTGGGAAAAGGAATGCTGTCGCTAGCCCTACTGGATATATATGGAGGTGGAATGACCTCGAAACTGGAGGCATTCACGTGGGCTCGTGTTGGAGACCTATTCCCCCTCCTGGATATGTGTCACTGGGAGACGTCTGGCAAAAAAAATACACGGCTCCATCACTTAATGCGGTATGGTGCGTTCGAGAGGACCTGACTGTGCAATCGGAATTCGCTGAGAAATTCTTCTGGTCGGACCTTAAGGGTGGAGGCAAACATGACGGTTCATCATAGGCGATTCTTCACCCCGGGAATAGCATCGTTGGATCCGAGAAGATTGCGGTTCTTGCCGATTGTCACAGGACTGAAAAAGGGTATACTTCGCCTCCTTCGGATCTTGCTAGGGTTTTGGTACTTCCTTGTCCTAAGGATTACAAACTCTTTGATAGTCAACCGCCAACATTCACCAAGGACAACATTCCCAAGGAAAAAGACGAGTTCAATAGAATCAAACAATGTGGGATCGAACTACCCTTTACGGCCTTTTTCCAGCCAACACACGTTTCGAGTCTGAACCGAATTTCGGATCCATTTTGCAGGCTTGAGAAAGAAATTGCATGGTATATTGAGAAGAAACATAGCAACAATACTGGAGGGACTATCGATGATAAAAAGGAAATCAGGAGGGGCATCAGCAAGGAAAAGAGTGTAGCGATGAGCCAATCAGCCGGTGTAGAAATTACTTCATCCTTTGGAATCAAGCCTCTAGGTATGGGCGTGGACGTCAGCCTCAACTACCAGTTTTCGTACTCAACATCCTCTTCATATGGCGAGTACGAAGATACGGTTGAGAGGCTAGCCTACACTGTTCCACCTTACACTTGCACTTTTTTTCTTACTCAACGTGTGTGGCTCCGAGCTGTTCGTCCTGACGGCAGTTACGTTACATATGTGATCGAGTACAACGCTAACACTGGCCTGATTCTCGAGGAAGTCAAGCTGAGATGAGTCAAGTTCACCGCTGTTATGTTTTGGTTGCTTTTGTCACTCATTGCTATGTGTCAGTCACATAGTTCACTTGTTTAGGATGTACACATCCTATTTTTGTCGCTCATTACTATATACTAGCTATCCAATTCACTCATTCAAATTTTATACATCCTGCATTTTTTTCAAAACTCGGAGAACTGTAATGTGACTAAAGTATCACCTATAAAAGAAGTCTCAATAGTTAGCAGATTCCGTAATAATTGATTCAATTAATCTCAGAATCGATAACTAATTAAATCAATTATCAGCAGCTCGACGATAATCAAACCTGCAGGATTCTGGTGCGTAGAGCACCGTAGCGTTGGATATCAGTGACGCACTGATCACTCTCATTGTCAGAGAAGATAGTGGCAGGTGTTTCAGCTCGGTCGGTGCCTGGATGCCGTATCGTTGATTGCCGAGAGCCCGAACCATTAGAGGTGCCGGACGGGCCAACGCCGCGAACGGGCCAACGCCGGATTTTTCCCCAACAATACTATCACAAACTTGAAGCTGTAGAGCTCCACATAAAAGCTATTATTGCGAGAAATTTTAGTATAGTAGTCTGGTAGTAGTATTTATTTGATCTATCTACTGATATTTCACTGGCAACTTGATGGGGCGGCCTGAACGCGAGCGTGGTGATGGTGGTGCAGCTGATCGATTAGCTCGCTGCGCACCACCACTACTACTACCAATGACAATATTTTTTGATACTGGCTTAGTAGAGCGCTTGGAGCTAGGCTTCTTGCTCATTTGTGAGATTTTGATAGCTTTCTGAAGTCGTTTGTGGGCGGCTTGGCGGGCTATCCGGTGGGCAGCTGCTTCAGCTTTCTGCCTCTCACGATCTAGTTTTGCCTGTGCCCGCGCCCGCCGCCGTGCATCTAGTTCTTGAGCTTTAAGTAGCTTTCTCTCCTCTCTAGCTTGAATCGCGATAGCTTTTTGGTGTTGTAACTCCTCATAATCGCGCTGTTTCTGCTCATATTGCTGGCGAGCTTCTCGTACCTTCCGTGGAGACCAGAAAGTAGCTCCACCATGATAATCGTCGGATAGCTCGAGTGTACCAGGCTGGATACGCTCCTTCCGCTGCCTCTCATCGATGAGAGCTGCCCGGAGCTGCTCGTTTTCTCGTTGAAGGAACGCTGTATCGGCGGATAGTTTCATCATGATCCTATTAAGTGCTGAGATCGGTCTGTTGCTTGTAGATTGATTGAGTAGCTGCCGAATCGTTCTCCAATCAGAAGCTGATGCTACTAATGCGTCTCTATCGCCATTAGTAGCTGTAGTTTTGAATTTTTGGAGTATAACTTCTGGATTGAACGGTGAGAGTCCAGTAGCTCTAAAAGCATGGAGAATTGATAATTCCTTGAACGCTGTACACCAAGCTCTCCAGAATATTGGGAAGAAATGAGATTTGGTGAATGGTATCAGCCCTTGGCTAGTATCGGTGAAGTTTGATAGCTCGTTCGAGTATGCAGTGGATAGTGGCTTAAACAATCCAATATCGAGCGGCTGCAGCGTATGCGTCGAGTGCGGCGGGAAGATAGCTAATAGTATTTTATTCTGATCACAATAGTCAATGAAATCCATCGTTATATGACTATGGTGCCCATCCATGATGAGTAATCGGTATGAAGATCGAGCTTTTGGCTTGGTGGCTGGATCGAACACTTGTTCGAGCCATTGGAGACCGATATTATCGTTCGACCAGCCAGTGGCTGATGCGGTGATATACACAGTATGAATATCTGGATCAAAACCTTGGAGCCATGAGTTCTGGATAGAGCTGGATTTGCTGGAGTAGATGATGCTTGGATCTAGATACGATCCATCCGCGCAGATACACGCAATCAGCGTAATCCATTCGCGATTACCATCTTGAATATTTGATCTTTTCAATTTGGACTTGAGAGCAGCTTTAGAAAAGATTCGGACTGAACGGGACTGTACTCCAATCATGAAGCCCTTTTCATCCATATTATACATATGTCGCGGCTCCACTTTATATTGATTAATTTTTTGGCGTAGAAGCTCGGAGTAGAGCTGGTATTTCTTTTCTGAATTAGCTCGGCGCCGGCTACGATCGATTGGCGTGGTGCGCTTAAGTATAACAAGATGCGAGTTGCGATGAACAAAGCGATCAACCCAGTGGTATCCGAGCTGCTTCTGAGCTAGCTGCGACGCGATATTTCGAATGATACTCCGTGTGGGTGGTAGGCCTCGCTTAGTGAGTCTATCAATATAATCGATAAGCTCAGCTTCATGTTGTGGGTGGACTGCCTGCTGGTTCTGTGCAGCTGCTTGTCTAGAGCCAGAAATACCTCGGTGGCGGCGGCTCAGCGTTCCTGGATCAACACCATATTTTTTCGCGATTTGAGAATATACAAGCTTCTCATTAGGCTTTAAAGCGTTAATAGCAGCAAGCGCAGCGTCAATTGATTGCATTGTGGTCACGTTATGGGTGGTTGAAGTGGATAGAATAATTTGTGTTGGAGGACGTAATCCGGCGTTGGCCCGTCCGCGGCGTTGGCCCGTCCGGCACCTCTACCGGTAGTGAGGGATGTGCGTGCAGCTTTTCCTGTGGCATCGGCTTGCCATGCCGGTCCTGTCACAGGCGGAGAAGGCGTAGTAGGCGGTCCACAAATAAAGCTGAATAGGTAGGGTGTAGGTAGCGGCTCATTCAGTGATCCCCAGCAAAAGGGCTCGACGCTGGCGAGGAGAGAGAGCTGCCGGTGCTCCCAGATCCTAGCAGAACCTTGTGTGGCTCTGCCCAACTGGCAGGTTACTGAGCCATGCTTGGTGTTTGTTAACATGGGATTGTGGCCTCCCAGGAGGGGCACGATAATATCAGGCATGTGAAATGCCATGCTGGTTGCCATGACGTCCAGACGCTGGAAACAGGTTGCACTTGTACTAATCGAGAGTGGCGACAAGAAAAGGGAATGAGCCAATCAGGTCGCTTGTCGTGCGCTGAGGATTTAACCCGATCCCTATCCGCGGACGCAACACCCCCAAACCTTAGATGGTCCAGGCCTGGACCCTGAATTATGAGGGCATGGCATTTTAAAACCCGATGCCTCACTGATCCGGACTTGCCTTGCTTCGAGAGACGTGAGGCCCTGAAGCTCGACAATGTTGGACGCATTATCCTGAGCCGAGTCAAGCACCCCATACGGCCATGATGCCGCTCGCGACCAATACCTCTCAGAATTGGGCTGATTGTGCGACTCAACATTTGGCCGACTTCCTACATGTCCTGTCCCCTGGGGGCCGACTAGTGTACATATCTCCGTCTTGTTCCTCTATTACCGGCTACAAGCCTGCTGACTTGCTCGGCTGCTTTATTGGCGACCTCGTACATCCAGACGACAATGTAGTCATGACCGAGTTCTTTCGCACTGTCCTCTTCGCGACAACCACACGCGTCATCTATCGATTCCTTAAAAAAGACAAGACCTGGCTAATTTTGGAATCCAGCTTTACTCCCAGCACCAAAGCACCGATTTGTCGAACCCAATCAAACCCGTCGCCAAAGTTTTGTCCTCACGTCGTCGTCCTGGCACGACCCTACCAGATCAAGCATAATATGCTCCTTGACTCCTTTCTAGAGCATTTCGTTCTGTACGAGAAGTTGCAGCAGCAAATCCATAACCTCAAAAGCGAAGAAAAACGAGATGAAGCAGAAGCATTGATAAAAGCACAAAACCAGCACACATTCTCTGTGGACGAAGGAGTCATGTCAGAAGAGGACGAATCATCTCAGATAGATTTCAGCAGCTTTGTTGAATGGGAGGGCAGCCCTGGCTTTGAACGTAGTATGGTTGGTGACCTCGGCATTCCGATTCCGACAGCATTGACTAGAGGTTATGAACGAGCTGCCACATCGACACGACACAAAAAAAGATCCAACATCGAAGGCTCATCGATTTGCCACTCCTGTGCAACTGTAAAATCCTCGGAGTGGAGACGTGGGCCTGATGGGCCCAAGACATTGTGCAATGCCTGCGGATGTAAGTTCATTGTAATTGTCGTGTTTTCATCAAGCTGACATATACCAGTGCGCTGGTCAAGGACCATCAGAGCTACAGTGAAGGAAGAAGTAGACACACGAAAGAAAAGCAAATTCAAATAATAATGAGCTGAAACAATCGACGCATCGCAACGATATATACGCAGATATATTATACGAGGCATCCATCCTTGCTGTTTAGCTTGCACTGCGCTTTCTCCAGTATTACTTGCTTTTGCAGTACTACCACAAGAGGGAACAGACTACAGGCAGAGAACCCGGCTCTAATATTTCTTAGCGTGAAAGCTTTACACCTTGCGCGACAGTATAAGAGCGAGAAGCGCTCTTTACTATTGTTTTGATGCCTCCACGTTCCAACCCCTCGACCTCCTCACGATAAGCTATCTTTAAAAGAGCGAGGGCGGCGACACCGCAGAACCACAGCTTACAAGAGGCATGAGACGGCAGGCGACACACTTTCATATTATTAAGACATTAGTTAATCTTATCAATCAATCAAGCTGGAAAAACAACACCACACACAGCGAGAACTTGGTTTTTGGAATCCAGTCGTTTTTTTCGCACTCAAACGCTCGCTCTTGACGTCGGTTGACTAGCCATCACTCAGCCGTAGCGCTCACTGCGACTGACGTACTATGGCTACACCGTGGCCTCAGCAGCCCGCATGGCCAAAACCCATTCCACGAGCACGCTACATGCCTCAATACCTACCTTCAAGACGCCCTAACTTGCATCGATCGCACTCAAAGCCGGCCAGTGCCGGCAGACCTGGTCAAGATTATTACCCACGGCACGCCGACATTCATACTGAAAGTGCAACACACCCCTGACCTCAGCACGGTGTGTTACGCGTTGAGCGTCCTGCAAACCGAGGCCAAAGCGACCTTAGACAAACAACACCGCGCGAATGCTCGATGCTGTCAAACAAGAACTCAAGACTAAGCTTAAAAACACAACTATTAGTATCCATACAATCGCTGCATACGTATAACTAAACATAAGAGCTAGAGAGAAATTAAAGACAGCGGCTAAAGAGGTGGTAGAGGTAAGTCAAGCCAGTTTAGAGGTAGCAAGACGGATCAAAAATGAAGGATCACAAACAAGCGGCACGATTAGTTATACTGCGATGGCAGTAAGGGGCTCGACGCTAGCAGATACAGCGAATACACAAGTTCCTAGAATAGCCTCTTTTTAGACGTAGCGTAAAGTCTTCGTGACTATTAGAGACCGTAATATAGTCTAAAGCCTGTGGACGATAATCTCAACTCGTATATAGAGCGCACTATCGCGTAGAGCAGAAACAAGAATGTAGCCAGTATTAAGGTGCTCTCTTTGAACTCGTTAAAAAGCGGTAATCTTAGTATTAAGACAGCCACTAGCACTAATATAGAGGCACTAAAGCAGTTCGCCAACGATTAGGTCCACCGCAATAGTAACTTAACCACCTTATAGATCACGACCTTTAGCATCATTAACATAACTAGGTTTAAAGAGACAAGGAATTAGCTATTGCTAGATAAGAAGCTATTTATCCTTTAGGCAGAGGTTCAATATATAGGATAGTTAACGCACAATACATTTACGAAAGCCGCCTCTAGCATTATTATAGAGTTTAGCAAGCTAGAAGATACAAACAAGATTATCGACGAGGGCCTAATCTAGTAGGCAAAAGTCTTTTAGTGCGAACGATAAAAGTGGCAGTACTAAGTAAATTAGTGCCTTAAGTACTAATACTACGGCTGGTTATACAGGAACCTAGTATAAGATAATGACCACATACGGCTACTACGCGTAAGAATACGAGAGCCAAGACTACCCGTTAAAGCTTAACCAGACTATACCTCGATAAGTGTGCCACTTATCGAGGCTAACAGGAAGCATAGAGCTAATAGTGCTCTACTAGGAAAGAGGGGATGGGGGAAAGCGAAGGCTGCATATGACATGCGCCTATACTACCACCCGGTCAAGGAGACAGGAAGGAAGAACCCAGTAGAAGAATCGGTTACTGCCGCCTGAAGGAGCAGACTTACGCAAACCGCTGTATCGACGCAGCCAACACCGATCACCACGAACCGATCCTAGACTGGACAAGGGCAGAAGAGTACCAATGTTGGAGCCACTGTTGATCCAGCAGAGTAACAGAACCCGTCAACACAGGCGAGCAGCAGCCAGGAGACGCGTATACTATAAGATTGAACATTAGTTTGCAGTGCTGGAGATGTACTCGCTTGTGCATTGCAAGGCTGAGATGCGGGCTTATGCAATACACGAACTAGAACACGCTTAAGGCCACGACCGGTTCGCTGCGGAAGATCAAAGCGAATATGGTGGGGCAACGTTCGGACTCGTTGAGGCGATCTGTGGTCGCTCATCGAACATGAAGGTACGCCTGAATCTGCACGTGACGAAAAGTTCTACAGCGCTGGTGCGGGCAAGTGATAAACTTCACTAGCCTATACAGAAACTGCATGTTAAGATGCGCGTGAATCACAACCTTGCTAGCGAAAAGCTGAGCGCCATCCGTCGTTGCCATGGAGTAGAGGAGCCACGCGGAAACACGAACACTAGTGGCAAATTGGAACCCTCACTTTTGCCGCTACATACAACATTCTCGCCCAGCACCACACTCTGGACTACCATTGTATCGAGAACACTGGCGGATTACACGCACACTTAATCCTGTCAGTACCATCATGGAAAAAGTACTGGCTGTACCTGCTTGTCTCAAGCCAGGTCGTACGTGGGAGTCTCGGAAAGCGGCTCGCGGCGAGAACAAGCGGGAGCAGCAATTTTACCGGTATACATCCAATCAATCATTCTTTGGGTCGAATGTCTGTTTAACAACCCTTCTTCGATGGTGCTAATAGTTCTATCAAGATACTATGGACCATTCCGGGAGATGTCGGACTATGGTCCTCAATACTGCGACGTCCGCAATCCTGACGCCAGAGGGAAACACAAAGCTGTCTCATGTCCCGATAAGATTCTTACAGCCTTCTGTCAGCTAGGTGCTCTGAGACTGAGGGCTCGCCGTTGTTTGATCTTCTTTTTTGATGTCAATCACGCCTACATCATGGCTGAGGCGACGCAAACGCTATCGCTCGAAGATGATGCGATACACGAACCTGGAGATGAGGTTTGGATGGGCCATTCTGTTATCCCTCGCGATGTTGCCTGTTGCGAGACTACCGTTAATCTTCCATCATTGCCTATCTCCGCTGCTGCAGACAGCGACATCAAGAAAAGCGCATTTGTGGTAAACGACCTCACCAAGCACCCGGACCTATCTACGAGGCCATACGTTACTAGCTTTCCCAATGGTCGTTTCTATGCCGGTGTGCCCATAACTACAGCATCTGGCACCAATATTGGCGCATACTGCATCCTTGACGACAAAGTCCGAGAGGGGGTTTCAGACAAGGATCTCATCTTTCTGCGCGATATGTCGAAAACGGTCATGACCCATCTTGAGGCTGTACGCGCCCTTGCCGAGCGGCAGCAAAACAATCGTATGGTGGCTGGACTTGGAGACTTTGTGCGTGGTGCGGCTTCGGATGCGGGTCGCACAGCGCCGTCAGCAACCAATACACTTCCGAAAGAGGTCGGCGTAGAAGCTCAAAATGCCCACGTCGTTGAGTATCGCCTTCCCGATTCATTGGTTGACACTATGGGAACGCCTGCGCCATCTTCGCAGTCGCTAACGGATTACTTTGCTATTCAGCATCAACCAAGCCCTCTGGCAGGCCATGCTGAAGTACTTGAAAAGGGTGCTGCTTCTCTACGACAAACAAGCGACTCCAGCGGAGTCTCTTCTGCAAATCATCAAAAACACGGGTTACCCGATCGACTGGTGCGGGCAGATTCTGGAAGTGTACCAAGTTTTACTGCTCCTCCGATGGAAAACTCGACGGTTCGTCCATTGCCTCATCAGCGAGAGAATGCCGAAGATCCAAAGAGTACGTATCAACGTGCTGCTGAAATTCTGTGTCAATCGCTCAACATCGACGGAGTTGCCCTTCTCGACGCGTCTGTCCGAGTATTTGGTGGGCTGAGTAACGATCAGAATGTTGAGTCTGTCGAAGAGAGTACTGCTGAGAGTGGCGATTCTACAGGCACCTGTTCTCATTCAGATTCAGCAGCTGAGCCACGAGTCAAGCGCGCAAGAGTCTGTCAAGTATTAGGTTGCGCACAAACTTTGCGTAACGATATGCTAGGGATGAATCATCCTAAAGATCAGCCACCCAAAAAGTTGACGGAAGTATTCTTACGTAAGCTCATGAATCGTAATCCGCACGGAAAAATCTGGACTTTTGACGAAGACCTCAAAACGCATTCGGAAGATGACTTTTCTGCGGACGAATCTGGCGCCGGTATTGACGCTGCTGCAGCGCTAGTACCTAGCATTCAGCAACGTAAAGCCGCCTGTAGAGATCTAAAGAGTGACGGAGAAATTCTGCAGGCGGCATTTCCGGGGGCGCGATGCATAGCGCTCAGTGGCGTTTGGGATTATACGAGAAAACGGTGGGCAATTGCGGGTCTGTACTGGACGCTTGATCCGCTCAGGACAATTGCTAAAGAAACAGAGATGCGATTCGTTGCTGCCTTCTGTGACATCATCGTTGCCGAAACCAAACGTCTTGAAGTGATGGAAACCGATAAAGCCAAGTCAGACTTCATTTCAAGCATATCTCATGAGCTCCGCTCTCCGCTGCATGGTATTCTTGGATCATGCGAGTTATTGTCGGACCGAGGGCTAGACGATACAGCAACGACGTTTCTAGAGCAAATAGATTCATGTGGACGGACGTTGCTCGAAATCATTGAGCACCTGCTTGATTTCGCAAATCTCAAGAGTCAGCGATTGAGGAAGGGTTCCGTCAAGAGCTCAAAAATCAGTCGGAAATTTTTACCACCCACAGGAAACTCTTCCGCCCGTGATCTAGAAGCACTACAAAAGGATGTCGCACTAGATGCTCTGACCGAAGACACTGTCGTATCCTCTATATACTCATTTTACTACGGCCAAAGAGTCGACAAGCACACTCACCCACAGGTTATTCTCGACATTGATCGTTCTGAAGGCATAGCCTGGACATGCAGCTTAGCTGCAGGCGGTTGGAAGCGCATTTGCATAAACCTCGTCACGAACGCACTCAAGTACACACCTTCCGGTTTTATTCGGGTCTCTCTGAAGCAAGAGCCCAAGTCAGGATCACGTCGACGCTTCAATGCTTTGCTTACTGTCTCTGACACTGGTATAGGCATGTCGAAGAAGTTCCAGAGCGATCGGCTTTTCCAAGACTTTGCTCAAGAAGATACATTGTCCGATGGTTTAGGCCTTGGCATGCACATGGTCTCGCAGATAATATATGCAATGGGTGGCAGGATTGAGGTTGTAAGCAATGGAAAGGGCACAGGCACTTGTGTCACTGTACTTGTGCCGTTAGAGCATAGCCAGAACAGTTCGCATCGCAGTGAATCTTGGGACAAGGAAATTGTGACCTCCCCAAAAGTCTTTGGAGTTCTAAAGGTCGGTCTTGTCACAGGGACGTACGTTTCATCAGATTTTGAGAATTCATCAACTACAGCACTATCTTCATTGGCGATAGCTTCTGTTGAAAATAATCTTAAGTTCCTGGGCATACAATCTGAGCGATGCAAGTGGCAAAGCGTCAGTTCATACGACCTGATAATCGTCATGGAAGCTGAATTAGCTGGATGCCTTGCGACACTACGAAATAGCAGTGCTGCAGATGATCGTTATGCAAGGAACGCCGACGGTCTTGCACCTGTGCTTGTTATATGCAACCACAGTCCAAGTGCACGGATACTACGAGACTTGTGGGCGACAGACGATCTCCGTTCTCGTGTAACCATGGAACATGTTGCTCTACCATGTGGCATCAAACAGATCACTCAAGCAATCTCGTCCGCTTTACGTCAGCACGAAAAGCGTAAGATGGCAGGTTCGGACATGGCAGAAGTTTGTGAAGAGTCTAGAGGGGAGAGCTCAGCAGACGGTGTGGCACCACACGACATCGGGGTTGATAGCCAACCCCAACTGGGACTGTTTTCTCCAGTATCGGCCACTACTGATGTCGCTTTCGTAGAGCAGGCCTGGGCTAATTCAACCTGGCCGACTTACAAGTCAGCGCATGTGCTTCCAGTACAATTGTCGCCAGCAGAAGCTCAATTTTTCTCCTCGTCGAGCCGTCGCATACCGGCCCCCCAAGCTGATCCGGACTCACAGTCCGCACGGATACTGACACCGGCTACCGCTTCGATTGAAGTCACGCCTGCACTTGGACTTTCCACCCAAATTCCAATCTTACTACTTGTCGACGACAACAGCATCAATCTAAAGCTTCTCTCTACCTTCGCCAAGAAGTACAAGTACTCGCATATCCTCGCGCAGAACGGCCAGCTTGCTCTCGATGCCTTCAAAAATGCCCACAGAAATTTCAGCTCGTGTAACAGCACTGAGAAAGATGTTTGCACAGTAGGGACCGGCATACCAAACATAATCATTATGGACATCAACATGCCAGTAATGGACGGTTATGAAGCCGTTCAGCGGATACGCTCTTACGAGAAAGAGAATCACTTGACGGCATCGAAAATAATTGCTGTAACTGCTTTAAAGTCGGAGGCTGCGCGAGCCGAGGCAGTTGGTAGTGGCTTTGATATGTTCTTGAGCAAGCCGCTTAAACTGAAGGATCTAGCGAAGCTTATCGAATTATGTTGATCAGATAAGCCAGCAATCCTTTTGATAAGCTATACTCGATCCGTTTCGTTGCCCTAGCATCAGACCAGGATTGAATGGCTTCTAGCGTAGCCCTTATCTTGTTCCGTTACGACGATACTGTTCCCACCAGCTGCTCCACTGTATCGACGATACTTCCTGCTATTCTCAGGACTGCGCTATCCTTTATAAAGACGCAATTGGTGGGTTTCAACTGGCGTGCTCTATACAAATTGCTGAAGAGCGTCCGCTTGCACCATGTCAATAAATCCAGGTCGATTGGAATAGTCTAGTCAGGCACTCAGAATGGTAAATGCAGCATGCGAGATCGGGGTACATGTACACAAAGACCTCGAGCTCTTTGATATTGAGGATGAACGACGGGTCCAACTTGATGTAGACATTCTCAGTACTGTCATGGTAGTCAGGAAGGAGCAGTAATCGCGACGCCTCGGCGGCTGCCAGTGCGAGCATGCCGTAGATCTATCGATTGATGACTATTCAAAAGACTGACTATAGAAAGTATGTTATTTGAAGACGGGGGCGTCTTTATTCCGGACATGTGAATGGAGCAACAGGATAGTCAGAGGGGCTTTGAGGCTGTGCATTATAGCAGCGAATGTCACACGGGTTGATTGACATGTGGTGGGAGCACAACAGTTACCATGCTCGTTGGTTGCCTGCACAGCCAGGAGTATCTCATCACCCTTCAACGTGCTTCTTCTACACTGGAATAAAGAATGTCGTGCAAAAAACCATCTTTTGCAGTCCACATTCGACCCCACCATGCGAAACTCGCGAAATATTACAGGGCTTGGATGACTTTTTCTGATCTCGACATCAATGCCTCTCTCCGTAAGAGAATTAGTTAATGCGCGATGGATGTGCAATCCAGAATTATGCCTAGCCATCGTAAGAAGTTGAATGCGTCGTCCAATCCAGGGCATGTTTCGACCAGCTACATCACCACCTGGTCTGCCTGACGATAGATATAACCTGTTTGAGAAACTTGGTGACTACCTTTGTCGATGTTATCTTATATTGATGCAAATTGCGTCAATTTACAACGTGCTGAGTTTGTTGGAGTATCGAGGGTTCTGGAAGGCTCGAAAAAGACCCGTGGTCACTTTCTACGGCGTCCTTTCGAGCTAAATCGTTTTGTCATTGCTGCAGTTACCCTAGACATGCGAAAGCCTCATGTTAAATGGAACAGTCGTCTAGTGAAGCGATGCTGATATGACATCCGCTAGTATGCTCTTCGTCGGGAGCCTCTTCTAGATGAAGAAATCTAATCTGATGCAAGTCTTTGTCGAGCGGCGTGTACATCATTCTAGCCTCCTGTAGAAGTTTAGCTCGTGGTGATGAGCCTACACAACGAAGAATGAAAGACCACATAGCACTATTAGCATGTTTCGTCGCGACGGCTCTATACGACTCTCGGTGACACGCATAGCGATGGAAAAAATAGATTGCTTGACATGAAAACATGCTGTGAAATGAGGCTGAGTTGTTAAGTCTGGGTACAACGGTACGAGTATGCACGATCAAGGTGGCGACGCTAATCATTTGCCTCTCATGACGGATCGCGAAGTGAAGAGCAAAGTTTCGGAGCAACGGACATCTTGCGACTGCGATCTTCGTTAGAATGGTGTTGAGGGTCGCAAGAACGATGCATACGATGTAGTAATGACAAAGGAATAACCAAGGCCTCAGAATACTCTAACGGATCATGCCTTTTCTATTTGAACCCTAAGTGAGGATCAGTTTTAGACACAAGAGTGCTTTTAACTCTAGCCCTAGTTCTACATCTACCTCTGATTATGCTTTCTCTGCCTCTCTAGCTTCTCCTGCTT